>Ga0208748_1000246_pt1 | contig 27958 bp, 18 predicted proteins | sample Knorr_S7_td_Bott_FD_185599 | JGI IMG/M metagenome (GOLD analysis project Ga0208748, IMG submission 185599) | Marine microbial communities from Southern Atlantic Ocean transect - Knorr_S7_td_Bottom_ad_4513_LV_A (SPAdes) (version 2) | ecosystem: Environmental > Aquatic > Marine > Oceanic | place... | reverse complement strand
CTGACCCTCTGGAGGGGTGACCCCGTGACCCCCTGAGGGGCACACGGGAACGTGAGGAGGCCGGGACCCACAGGTCCCGGCCTCCCACCGTTTTCGGATCGGGAACCCTCTTTCGTGGGCCCGGCGGCGTCCATCTGCCGGGAGCCGCCAGGAGTACCTCCCACATGCTGGGAAGCGCTGCGTGGACCCCGGGAAGGTCCCGAGACGTGCCATTCGTCACCCTGCTACCCTGCCGCCGGTGGACGGGAGCACGGGCCGTGAATCGGATCGGCTCCCCATGCGGGGTTCCAACATGTCCAGGGGGATGCATGGCTGAGGCCGAGACGATCATCACACTTGAGAACGTCTACAAGATCTTCGGCCCCAACCCCCGGGGCCGTGCTTTCGACCTCTGTCAGGCCGGGGTGGGCAAGGACGAGATCCAGCGCCAGACCGGCCACGTGGTCGGCATGAAGGACATCTCCTTTGAGGTCAAGAAGGGTGAGATCTTCGTCGTCATGGGGCTGTCCGGGTCGGGCAAGTCCACGGCCATCCGAACCGTCAACAAGTTGCACGACATCACCCACGGTCGGGTCATCGTCGAGGGAACCGATGTGCAGCAGCTCAGGGGTGCCGCCCTCCAGTCATTCCGGCGGGAGAAGTTGGCCATGGTGTTCCAGCACTTCGCCCTCTTCCCCCACCGCAACATCATCGACAACACCGCCTACGGCTTGAAGGTCCAGGGCGTCGACAAGCCGAAACGCCAGGCTGCAGCCATCGAGGCGCTTGCCATGGTGGGCCTGGAGGCCTATGCCTTCAACTCCACCCGGGAGCTCTCCGGCGGCATGCAGCAGCGGGTGGGCCTGGCACGGGCACTCTGCTCCAACCCGGACATCCTCCTCATGGACGAGGCGTTCAGCGCCCTGGACCCCCTCATCCGGCGTCAGATGCAGGACGAGCTCATGGCCATCCAGGACAAGGTCCACAAGACGATCCTGTTCATCACCCACGACCTCAACGAGGCGTTGCGGATGGGGACCCGGATCTGCATCCTCCGTGACGGCCTCGTCATCCAGATCGGGACCCCTGAGGAGATCCTCACCGAGCCGGCCGACGGGTACGTGGCCGAGTTCGTCCAGGATGTGGACCAGGGCCGTGTCATCGACGTGGGCAAGGTCATGCACGACGCTGTGATCCTGGACCCGACCTCCACCCTCACCCAGTGCGTCGATTCCCTGGGGGACCGCCGGGGTGGCTTCGTGGTGGATGCCGACAACCGTCCAACCGCGATGCTGTCGTTGACCGACGCCGCCACTGCGTTGGCGCATGGCACCACCGACGTCGGTTCGGTGCTGCGGTCCGACTTCGACACGACGACAGCCGGGGCCCGGTTCAACGAGAACTACGCGGCGGCCGGTCGCGGCCTGCCGATCGCCGTGGTCGACGACACGGGTCGCCTGATAGGCGAGTTGGAGCCAAGGGAGATCATGGAGGAGATGGGGCGCGTCGAACAGTTGGTTGATGGCTTCGAGCGGGAGGTGTTCCTGTGAGCGGGATCCTTGCAGCCGCCGCCGGCATGAAGTCGGGCTTCAGTGACGCCCCGGGTGTGGGCATCTCCGAGACGGCGGTTCTGGACCAGTGGCAGCTCCCGATCGGGTACTGGTTCGACCAGATGGTCGACTGGGCCGACGGGAATGCCCAGTGGTTCCTGGAGGCCGTCAAGTGGCCGTTCGACTTCCTGCTGCAGAATTTCGTCAACGACTTCCTGCTGACCACACCGTGGTACCAGGTGGTCCTCTTCACGGTGATCTTCGGATCGCTGGTCCGGACTCCGAAGGTCGGCATCACGGCCGGCCTGGGCCTCATGATGTGCGGCCTACTCGGCGTGACCTACTGGCTGGAGACGATGCGCACCATCGGCATGGTGCTGGTGTCCGTCGGGTTGTGCACGCTCATCGGGATTCCGTTGGGCGTCATCTGCGCCCGGGTCGACTCGGTCTGGAACGTCACCCGTCCGTTCCTGGATGCCATGCAGACCGTCCACAGCTTCGTCTACATGGTGCCGTTCGTGTTCTTCTTCAGCATCGGGCCGGTCCCGGCGACCATGGTGACGATGATCTACGCCCTGCCACCCCTGGTCCGGCTGACCAACCTGGGCATCCGGCAGGTTCCCGAGGACGTGGTCGAGGCCAGTCGGGCCTATGGCGCCTCCGAGCTCCGCGTGTTGACCGACGTCCAGTTGCCGTTGGCCAAGCCGTCGATCATGGCCGGTCTGAACCAGACGTTGATGCTCGCCATTGCCATGGTCGGAATCGCCGCCATCATGGGTGCCTCCGGTCTGGGCCTGCTGGTCTTCCGGGCCGTCCAGAACCTCGACGTGGGCCTCGGCATCTCGTCGGGTCTGGCGCTCTGGACCGTGGCTGTCGTGCTGGACCGGCTCTCCCAGCCGGAGGGGGCCTCCAGCGGCAACCTGCTGAGCCGCATCCGCTTCGCCATGGCCAACCGCAGCGACCCGGAGGCCGTCATGAAGGCGGTGGAGGAGGCCGAGAGCGACGAGCAGAAGGCCGCCAAGGTCATCCACGTGGAGCACGACGTGGTTGCGACCGGTCGTGAGCGGGCCGGTATGGCCATCGTCGGGCTGGGCGGCTTCCTGGCTGTCATAGCGGTGGGGATGACGTGGGGTAGCGGCGCCGGCCTGCTGAGCAGCCACGCCCGCAACGCGGACATCGAGATGCTGGGACAGTCGTTCAACGGCTACCAGGCCTCCGGTGGATCGTGGGCCGGCATGGTGGTGCTGGCAATGGGCTTCTTCTCCCTGCTGGCCGCCGTGTCCTGTGTCTTCTGGACGGGGGGCATAGGCCGCCTGAGGGGCCCGGCCGGGCTGGCCGCCCTGCTGACCGGCCTGTTCGGGGCCGTCTTCATGTATCCGATCCTGGGGCAGTTCGACGGCTACACGACCCTCGCCAACCTGGAGGGCCACGTGGCGCAGGCCATCTGGTCCGTGGCCATCGAGGTCGTGGCCATCCCCGCCCTCCTCGGGCTCATCCTGGGTCTGGCCAGAATCGCGTTGCCGGTCGATTGGCGCATGGTCGGCGTGTGGGCGGCGACGGCCGGCCTACTCGGTCATCTCTTCGAGGGCCCGTTGGGCATGGGCGGAGAGATCCTGGCGATTGCCGTCATTGCCATCGCTGCCACCGTGCTGGCCATCCTGAACCGCACCAGCCTGTTCGACGTTGGGCCCAAGACCTGGAACAGCCTGGTCGGCGGTGCGGTCGTGGCGGTCGTGGCATTGGCCCTGGCGCCACTCTCCACGGTGATGGACGTGAAGGACATCGTGGCCCTGGCGGCTGCGGGAGTCGTCTACCAGGTGCTTGGTTCATCAGGTGCCGACCAGCGCACGACGTTGATCGGTTCGATCGTGAGCGGCCTGGCCCTTCGCTGGCTGGTCATAGGCAGCATCGGGTCAGGTGACTCGGCGCTGTTCCTGGACATCCAGTTGCTTGCGACCCTGGGCACGATCCTCCTTGTGATGGTCGTCGCACGATCCGGCTCCCGGTGGTTCAGCGCCGATGCGATGGTCATCACGTCGACCTGCATGCTGGTCGCTTCGCTCGTTTACCTGGTGGCTTCGCCACACATGGACGTGACGGCCTACACCCGTGGGCCCGGGGTGCTGTTGGCCATCCTGGCCAGCGTCGTGATGCTGGGTGGCGCCCTGCTCGCCCTCCAGACCGCTCCGTATTCGGCCTACCGCCCCCTCAACCGGATCATCGGCTGGGGCCGGATGGGCGCTGGGATCCTCGCCCTGGTCCTCGTTCTCATCGGCTCGATCTCCGGTTGGACGTTCGACGAGCGGGGTGCCTCCGATCTCCCTCAGGAGATCTGGGAGGAACTGGAACGCCTCAGGGACGAGACCAACGAGTTCCCGGCGATGGCGGCGGCCAACGCCGGGAAGGCCAACTCGCTGCGCAACAAGTACCGGTTGAACGCCAAGGTCATCACCGATGGCCTTTCAGATGAGGGCGCCGGCCTGTCTCGGATCGCCATCCTGGTGGCGGCCATCGGCGGCCTGCTGACCATCCCCGCCTCCGGCCTCCTGGGCATGGACGACGACAAACGGTGGAGGTGGAGTGCCATGGTTGCCGCTGCCGGCGGCGGCCTTTCGCTCATCGGCATCATCTGGATCGCCAGCCTGGCCAGGGTCTCCGACCTGAACGTGGTGACTGGGGCCGGTGCCTTCCTGACGATGTTCTCCGGGGCGGTACTGGCCATGACCTCCAAGAAGATCCTCACCGAATACCGCCGGAACAAGACCTACGACACCATCGAGACGGTGAGCGTCGGCTGAGTTGGATCCGGCATCAGTTCCCCGGTACCTGGACCGCGGCCCACCCGATGCCCGCCTCGGGCCCCGGTGGACCACCCGGGTGCCGGGTACCGCCGGTATGCCCTAGCCTTGACCATGGTCGACTTGACGTCGGCCGAACCGTTGATCGGAACGCAGGCCTTATGACCGGAGCGTCATGACAGTCACCGCCGAAGCCATTGAGTTGGTAGCCGCCGTCGAGCCGGATATCGAGCGCCTCATGGGCGAGCATCGTGAGCGGCGCCAGCACTGGTACGCCCACGAGGTCGTGCCGTGGGAGTTGGGGCGGAGTTTCCGGGACGAGCCCTGGGACGAGTCCCAGGCCACCCTCTCGCCCGAGGTGCGTACCGCCCTCCAGCTGAACCTCCTGACCGAGGACAACCTGCCCTACTACCACGCCAAGATCGCAGGGAGCTTCCCCGAGGATTCGCCGATGGCGGAGTGGTCCCGGCTCTGGACGGCCGAGGAGGGCCAGCATGCCATTGCCATCCGGAACTACCTGCTGACCAGCCGCAACTGTGACCCAGCACGGTTGGAGGACGAACGGCTGGCCACCGTGACCAAGGGGTGGAGCTACGAAGCACCGTGCCCGATCGAGATGTTCGCCTATACCTCCGCCCAGGAACTCGCCACCAGGATCAGCCACCGCAACGCCGGGGTGAAGGCCGACTGCCCGGTGGCCCACGAGGTCATGACCCGGGTGGCCGTCGACGAGAACCACCACTTCATGTTCTACCGCGGGGTCACCGCGGCGATGCTGCGCGAGGCACCCGGGCTGGTCCTTGAGGCCATCCACGGGGCACTGGCCGACTTCCGCATGCCGGGAACCGGGATCCCCAACTTCAACCGTCGGGCCGTGATCATCGCCCGCGCCGGGATCTACAGCCTGCGCATCCACGCCGAGCAGGTACTCCAGCCCCTCCTCCGCCACTGGAAGATCGAATCGCTGGATGGCCTGGATGCCCGGGCATCGGAGCTCCAGGAGAAGATCATGGCAATCCCCGTCGCCCTCATCGCCCAGGCCGAGGCCTTTGAAGTCAGGCTGGCGCGGCGCTCCAAGGTCCGGTCGGCCACCGTCTGATCTGATCTGGCGTGCCGGCTGAGCATGCCGTCGCCGGGTCGTCAGGTTGACACCGGTTCCGGGCAGTCAGGACCGTGCCGGCAGCACGACGGCCTCATCCTGGATTCAGCAGCACGGCCTCACTGGTCAGTCGGTCTTCGGGCGACTCTGGGCGGCTGCGTCGCGGACCCGGCCGCTGAGGCCGTCCAGGTTCTCCCGGATAGCCGGGACGTGGCGGGCCAGGCCACCCAGGTCGGGGGCGGCACGAATGGCGGTCCGTGCGCCCATGGCATCCATGGCCCGGTACACCCAGCGCTTGTTGAGCTGCAGCAGTTCGTGCGGTACCCCGGCGATCCTCTCGGCGATGTCCAGTACCCGGTCGTCCAGCTCGTCGGCGGGAAAGGCCCGGTTGGCGTAGCCGACCCGTACGGCCTCGGCTGCATCCACGGCGTCGCCGGTGAGCACCATCTCCATGGCGTTCCGGAGCCCTACCAGCCAGGGATGCACGGCGAAGTCCGGCGTTCCAGCCACCCGCAGGACCGGGTGGGAGATGGTGGCGTCATCGGCCAGGTAGACGAGGTCGCAGGCGGCGACGAGTTCTGAACCACCGGCCATGGCATAGCCGTGGACCTGGGCGATCACCGGCTTTGCGAGGTCCCACAGCGAGAGCCAGCCGTCGGTCACCTGGCGGGCCCATGAGCCCGCCCCGCCGGCCGTGTAGGAGGGTCGGTCGGCCGAGAGGTCCGAGCCGAGGTCGTAGCCGGACGAGAAGCACGTGCCGGCACCGCGGATCACCGACAGGTGGACGGCATCATCCCGGTCGGCTTCCCGGAGGGCTTCGAAGAGGGCGCCCCGCAGGGCGTTGTCCATGGCGTTGCGCCTCTCCGGGCGGTTGAGGGTGAGGCGTCTCACCCCCGGCCTGGGGTCGTCGACGAGGAGCACCTCGTGACCGTCTTGCCCGGTGTCTGGCATCCCCAGATCGTACGACCACCTGACAGGTCTGGCTGGACCGGCACATGGCACCATGCAGACATGCCGGACTCTGCGCACACCTCAGCCACAACAGGCACCGCGACCACTCCGGGTACCTCGGCCAGTCCAGCCACGTTTCCGGCCATGGACCGGATCCACAACTTCCGTGGTATCGGGGGGCTACCGGCCGACGATGGTCGCACCACCACACACGGCCTCCTGTGGCGCTCCGGGCACCTGGCCCGGGCCACCGATGCTGATCTGGCTCGGCTCGTCGCCCTGGGCATCCGGACGGTGGTGGACCTTCGCACTGACCATGACCTCGCCGCGGACGGATCCGACCGGACGGCTGACGGCATCGATCAGGTCCCGGTCCCCATCCCTGACGATTCGGGACAGGGCGCCGGCATCCGGGCGCTGCTCTCGGAGGGCGACCCCGTCGCCATCCGGTCGGCCTGGGCCGATGGCCGCGCAGCGACGCTGGCCACCGATGGCGCCAGGGCCATGGTCACCGACCCTGTCCGGGTGGCGGTGTTCCGCAGGGTCCTGGACGTGGTCACGGAGCAGGAGCGGTGGCCGCTGGTCTGGCACTGCTCGGCCGGCAAGGACCGGGCCGGCTGGGTCGGAACCGTCGTGCTCCTGGCCCTGGGCGTGGAGCACGACGCCATCGTCGCCCACTACCTGGAGAGCAACGCCATCGCTGCCAGCCAGTCGGCCGCCCTGCTCGAGAGTGGCTGGATGACCGAGGAGGTCCTGGAGCTGGCACGACCGTTCATGGAGGTAGCACCCGGGTACGTGGAGGCCCAGTTGGCTGCCGTGGACGACCACTGGGGTGGGGCCGGGGCCATGCTCAGCGCCGGCTTCGGATTCGACGACCAGCGCCTGGCTGACCTGAGGAACCACCTGCTGGACTGAGATGGGTGCCCAAACGCTCCCTGGTACCGCCGGGGGCCACAGCTACCGGATCGCCGCCTACGGGAGGCGGCATCCGGGGTTGGCGTTCTGTGGGCTAACGGTCGCGCGGGAGGCCGAGATGCCGTTCAGCCACGTTGTTGCGGTTGATCTCGGTGGTGCCGCCGTAGATGGTGGTCACGGGGGCGTGCCTGGCGTCGTAGTCGATCCAGCCGTCGGCCGCAGCATCGTCCACGCCGAAGGCCAGCAGGCCTTCTGCTCCGGCCATCTCCTGGAACCAGCCCACGGCCTGCTGGTAGCGCCCTGTGGCGTACAACTTCGCCATGGAGCCCTCCAGGCCGGGAAGGCCACCGGTTGCGGCTATCCAGGCCGCCCGCAGGGTCAGGAGCTGCGAGACCTGGTTCGCAATGGCGGTGCGGGCCAGTCGCTCCCGTAGGAGCGGATCCTGGAGCATGGTTCCACCGTCGGGAGAGGCTGCCCCACCGGCCCAGTCCCGTACGTGGCGGAGCAGGGGGACCGCTGGATTGGTGCCGCCCATGACGCCCCGCTCGAAGGCCAGGGCCACGCCCATCACCGCCCAGCCGCCGTCCACCTCGCCGAGCCGCCATTCATCCCCTACGCGCACGTCGTCGTAGAAGGTGGCGTTGGTGCGTTCGGTGGCCATGGTCGGGACGGGTTGGACCTCTATGCCCGGGGTGTCCATGGGAACCAGGAACATGGTGAGGCCCTTGTGCCTGGGTACGTCCGGGTTCGTCCGGGTGAGCAGGATCACCCAGTCGGACACGTGCGCCATGGTCGTCCACATCTTCTGGCCGGTGATCACCCACTCGTCTCCGTCGCGGACGGCCTTCGTGGTTATGGATGCCACGTCCGAGCCGTGGTCGGGTTCGCTGTAGCCGAGGCAGCAGTTGAAGCGGCCTGTGAGCAGCTTCTGGAGGACCCGGTTGCGGTGGAAGTCGGTCCCGACGGCGTTGACCACGCCGGCCACCAGCATCGTGACGGCCAGGCCGTCGTAGGGCGCACCTGCCTTCTCCAGCTCGTTGAACAGGATGTAGAGCTCTATGGGGTCGCGGTCGCCGTAACCGGGGACAGCCCCGGCCAGCAGGCCGGCATCGGCCAGCGCAGCGTTGAAGGCCTTGTCGTTGAAGGTGCCGGTGGCGTGCATCTGGTCGACCACCTCGGTGGTGAGGTGCTCGGCGATGAAGGCCTTCACCGCGGCACGGAAATCGATGGCCCCCGGGCTGAGCGAGAAGTCCATCAGGCGGTTGCCCCGGTTGCATGCCCGGTGAGCAGCATGTCCGCCAGGCGCCGACATTCGCGGGCCGGATCGTCCAGGACCACGGTGAGGGCACGTGCCCGGCGGAAGTACAGCTGGATGTCGTACTCCTCACTGAAGCCGTAGCCGCCGTGTACGTGCAGGCTGCGGTCGGTCGCCGTGGTCGCCGCCTCGCCCGCCGATACGAGTGCCATGCAGGCCAGGGTGGCGAAGTCGGTTATCTCGTTGTCGCCGATATCGGCTACCCCGGTCTGGCCGGCTACGGCCCTGTCGCCGGCCCAGGCCGCCTTGGCCGTGAGGAGTCGGGCGCCGTCCAGCAGCCCGGGAAGGTCGGCCAGCAGGTGCTGGATGGCCTGGAAGCTGCCGATGGGACGTCCGAACTGGCGGCGCTCCCTGGCGTAGTCGACCCCCAGGTCCAGCGCCGTACGTGTGATTCCTACGAGCGTCGAAGCTGTCAGGGTTCGCCACTCGTCCAGGGCCAGGCGGTAGGCGGCGGCGGCATCGGGGCCCTTGGCCAGCACGGTGGCCCCAGCCAGGGGCCGGTGGGCCAGCGGCAGGCAGCCGTGGTTCTGAAGGTGGGCACCAGGGTCGCTGTCGACGAGCACGAGGGCATCACCGTCGAGGGCCACCACCTGTCGGGCCACGGCTCCGCTGGGAACCGTCCGGGCCGTGCCGTCCTGAGGGGGTCGGATCGCCAGGCCCACGATCGTCGTACCGGCCAGCACGTCGTCGTCGCAGGCGCCGACCCTGGCCAGTAGGCGTGTAGTGACCATGTGGTCGACGAGGGGGAGCGCGGCGATGTGTGCCCCCGCCTCCTCGACGACGACGGCCAGGTCCGCAAGGTTCGCCCCGCCGCCGCCGGATGACTCGGCGACGCCCATGCCGGGGGCTCCGGTCTCCAGTAGGCGATCCCACGCACGGGAGTCGAATCCGAGCGGCTCGGCCTCCCTGGCCTGTTCGGGACCGGTCTCAGAGGAGAAGAAATCGGCGAACACCTCGCGGATCGATTCCTGATCCTCCGTCAGGTCCAGGTCCATGGGCTGACACTACCGACGGGCATGACCCGTCACCGTGCCCGGTAGTTGCCGGTCACCGGATGGGTGGCACGTCCTGACACGGGTTTATGGTCGATCGACAGGACGACGGAGATCGGAAGAGCATCGTGGGACGCGTGATCGAAGGGGCCGAGGGCCTGGACGTGGAGCGGGACGGAGACGTCGTCACCGTGACCATGAATCGACCCGAGGTCATGAACGCCATGACCAACGAGATGTTCAGGGAGTTCGGTCGGATCTTCCGGGACCTGCACGCAGACGAGTCCGTTAGGGCGATCGTGCTGACAGGCGCAGGCGGCAACTTCTGCTCCGGGGCCGACGTCGGTAGCCAGGCGACACGGGCCAGGGGGACTTCAGGCAGTAATCCCCTCCGGAACCTCCGCAGGATCAAGGCGACGTTCGAAGCGTTCCACGGGTGCCAGCACCCGGTGGTGGCCAAGGTGTTCGGCGTTGCCGCCGGCGGCGGTCTGAACATGGCCCTGGGCTGTGACCTCGTCTACGCGGCCGACACGGCGCGGTTCTCGGAGGTCTTCGCCCGACGGGGCCTCACCATCGACTGCGGTGGTTCGTGGCTGCTGCCTCGTCAGGTGGGCCTGCATCGCGCCAAGGAACTGGCCCTGTTGGCCGAGGTGATCGATGCCGCCGAGGCCGACCGCATCGGCCTGGTCAACCGGATCCTGCCCGAGGCCGACCTGGATGCCCATGTGGCCGACGTGGTGGCACGGATCGCTGCGGGGCCGCCGCTGGCGCTGTCGATGAGCAAGGCACTCCTGAACAACGGCGCACAGACGTCCATGTCCCAGGCCCTGGAGGCCGAGGGGCAGGCCCAGGCCGTCAACTTCGGAACGCAGGACACCAGTGAGGCTGCCCGGGCCTGGGGCGAGAAGCGCCAGCCCGAGTTCGAGGGCCGCTAGCTCCCGTACCCAGAAGGGTGCAGCGGGTGTTCACCCACGGGCCCCAGAGGCCGGATGGTAAGCGTTGGCCTCGTCTGGTTCAGAGCAGCTCGAACCTGTCCAGGTCCAGTGTCCACGGGCTTAGGTTCTCGTGGCCGTCCTCGGTGATCAGCACCTGGTTCTCCAGCTTGACTCCATGCCCGCCGGAGCGGGCCCCCACGTAGGCCTCCACGGTCATCACCATCCCCGGCTCCAGCACGCCGTCGTATCCCGCTGAGTCCCATGCGCTGGGGAAGGGGATGCTGGGGTACTCGTCGCACTGCCCCACGCCGTGGAAGAGCACCGAGTAGTGCCGGTACTCGTCCTCTGGAGGCGCCCAGCTGCTGTGTGCCAGGTCATGGAAGGTCATGCCCGGCTGGAGCAGCTGGATGTTCCGGTTGACCTGCTCGACGGCGAGGGCGTGGGCCCGGAGTGCCTCCGGTGTGGCCGGTGAATCACCGCACACCCACGTGCGGGAGATGTCCGACATCATCCCGTAGGCACCCACTAGGTCGGTGTCGAAGGCGACCACGTCGCCGTTGCCGATGATGGAGCTGCTGCATTCCTGGAACCACGGGTTCGTCCGGTCGCCCGCAGCCAGCAGACGGCACTCCATCCACTCGCCGTGGCGGGCCAGCATCTCGGCCCAGAGCACGCCCCAGACCTGGTTCTCGCTCATGCCGGGTGCCATGGCCTCGAACATCTTCCTGCAGGCCACGCGGGTGCCCTCCAGCGAGCACCGCATGGCGGCGATCTCGTCGGGTCCCTTGACCTTGCGGGCCTCCTCCATGACCCGGGTGCCCTCCACCAGGCTGATTCCCGTGTCCTGCAGGGCGGTGACGCCCAGGGTCGTCGAGGAGTCGAGGGCCAGGCGTCGGCCACCACCACCGTGGGTGGCCAGGAGATCGGCGATCTCAGCGGCGAAGCTCGCGGCCTGTTCGTCGGTCCGGCCGCCGGAGAGGAAGTAGGTGAACGTCGTAGCGGGGCGGACCTCGTGGATGAAGGGGTTGTGGGCGGAGAGGAACTCACAGTTGGGGTAGTCGAAGAGGACCAGACGACCGTCGGCCCCCACGAACGCATACCTGGCCTGGTTGTGGAGGAGCCAGACCTGCATGTTCGGGGCGTAGGTGGCGTACATGACGTTCATCGGATCGAAGAGGAGGATCCCGTCGAGGTCGTCGGCGGCCATCTGGGCGACGATGCGGTCCAGTCGGTAGCGCATCATCGCCGTCTCGTCCGGTAGGGCCAGGCCGGCGGCCGCCCACTCGGTAAGGGCCGGCTCGCCGGGGCCCATCGCCATGCGGTGGCCGGTGGTCGCCGCCCGCCGCACCATCGCATCGTCGGGGTCGTCCCTGATCGTCGGGTGGCCGCTCATGGCATTGCACACTCCATGCCTCGTGGGCGCGCTCGGAATCGGATCATGGCTGCCTGCGTCCTGTTCCTGGGTGCTGGGCTGTTCTCAGGATCGCATGCGCCAGCCCGAGGGGTCGAACAACGGCTCGTCCAGGCGGGTGGCGGCCCGCCGGACACCCAGCACCTCCACCTCGAAGCCCGTGGACGGTGAGTCGGTTCCGGTCAGGGCGACCGGCAGGTATCCGAGGGCACACGAGACCTCCGACCAGTGGGCGTAGCCGCCCGACGTGACCCAACCCACGACCTCCCCGTCGTGCCAGATGGGCTCGTCGCCCAGGGCGTCGGCACCGTCGACGTCGACGTCGAGTAGGCAGAGCCGTCGCTCGGGGCCGGCGGCCAGCGAGGCAGCAGCGGCTTCCCGTCCGATGAAATCGCCCTTGTCCAGCTTCACGAACCGGTCCATGCGAGCCTCCCACGGCGTGTAGACGGGCCGGTATTCGCTCGCCCAGGCACCGAAGCCCTTGTCGAAGCGCATCGAATCCAGTGCCCTCAGCCCGAACAGCCGCATCCCGTGGGGTTCCCCGGCTTCGGTGAGCAGTTGGAACAATCGTTGCTGGAGGGAGGCCGGGACCCAGAACTCGTAGCCCAGGTCGCCGGTGAAGCTGATCCGGGCCACGAGCGCCGGGACCATTCCCAGGTCCATCCTGCGCACGTCCAGGAACCGGAAGGAGTCGTTGGAGACGTCCATGTCGGTCAGCGACGCAAGCACCTGGCGGGCCGCCGGACCGGAGATGGAGAGTCCTGCCATCTCATGGGAGAGCGGTCGGTAGGCCACCCGGTCGCCGGTGTGCGGGAGCTGCGATCGGAACCAACGCTCGTGATGGCCCTCGGCGGCTCCCGACCCGAAGACCAGGAACCTCTCCGGGCCCTCGGACCCATCGGTCGGGTCGGTCGTCGTGGAGATGGTCGCAACCGTGAAGTCACCGATCAGCATGCCCTGATGGTTGAGCATGGGAGTGAGGGCCATCCGACCGGGTTCCGGTATGCGGTTGGCCATGGTCCGTTCCAGGAAGGCGCGGGCGCCCGGGCCGGTGAACTCGTGCTTGGCGAAGCCGGTGGTCTCCAGAAGGCCCACCCCCGTGCGTGTCGCATGGACCTCCTCGGCGACCACGTCGAAGGCGTTGGACCGGTGGAACGTGACCTGCTCCACCGCTTCGGCTCCCGGCCGCTGGAACCACAGCGGATACTCGAGGCCGTAGCTCGCTCCCCAGACAGCATTCGCCGCATCCAACTGGTCGTGGATCGCCGACGTGTGCAGGGGCCGTCCCGCAGGTAGCTCCTCGTTCGGAAACGAGATGGAGAAGCGTCGGCTGTAGTTCTCCATGACCTTCGCCTTCGTGTACGAGGGCGTGGTCCAGTCGCCGAACCGGGCCACGTCCATGCCCCAGACGTCGAAGCCGGGATCGCCGGTGGTCATCCAGTTGGCCATGGCGAGGCCCACGCCGCCGCCCTGGCTGAGGCCGGCCATCACCCCGCAGGCCACCCAGTGGCCGCGCTGGCCCCGGATGGGTCCGATCAGCGGGTTCCCGTCGGGGGCGAAGGTGAACGGTCCGTTCACCACGTTCCTGATGCCGGCGTCGGCGAATATCGGGAAGTGCTCGAATGCGGCCGCCAGCGACGGAGCGATCCGCTCCAGGTCAGGGGTGAGGAGCTGGGATCCGAAGTCCCAGGGCGTCTCGGTCGTGGACCAGGGCACGCATGCCTTCTCGTAGGTGCCCAGGAGCAGGCCTCCGGCCTCGGCCCTGGTGTAGATCTCACCACCGAAGTCGATGGCTCCCACGCCGTGGCCCCCGGTCTCCTCCAGCCACGGGGCGATCTCGGGTAGTTGTTCGGTTACCAGGTACTGGTGCTCCATGGCGAGGATGGGCAGCTCCAGGCCGCACATCCGGCCCACCTCCCGTGCCCAGAGGCCTCCGCAGTTCACGAAGTGCTCGCAGGTGATGGTGCCCTGTTCGGTCACGACGTCCCACGTGTCGTCGGAGTTGGCGACGATGTCGTAGGCCCACGTGTTGCGGTACACCTCGGCGCCGGACATGCGGGCCGCAGTGGCGTAGGCGTGGGTGACGCCTGATGGGTCCACGTGGCCTCCCACCGGGTCCCAGAGGGCGCCGACGAAGTGTTCCTCGACCAGGAACGGGACCTTCTGGGCTGCCTCGGCCACCGAGATGAGCTCGGTCTCCATGCCCAGGTAGCGGCCGCGGGCATGCACCATGCGGAGCCAGTCCATCCGGTCCTCGTTGTCGGCCAGCATCACCTCTCCGGTGAGGTGCACCCCGCACGACACGCCTGAGGACTTCTCCAGCTCCTCGTACAGCTGCACCGTGTAGCGCTGCAGGGCCGCCACGTTGGGGTCGCCGTTGATGGTGTGCATGCCGCCCGCTGCGTGCCATGTGGACCCGGCGGTTAGCTCCCGCCGTTCCAGCAGGACCACGTCGGTCCAGCCGGCCCGGGTGAGGTGGTAGAGGACGCTGGCGCCGACCACGCCGCCACCGATCACCACTACCTGTGCAGTGCTCTTCATGGTTGGGCACATGGTTGGGCACCTGGTTGTGTGGCTGAGTGGTTGGCTGGCTGAGTGGTTGTGTAGCTGGTCGGCGCTGAAGCCGGTCGCACCTGTCGCACCGGTCGTGCCGGATGGTCCAGGCGTCGGGCTTCAGTAGTCCGTCTCTACGCCGCCTTCGGCGACCCGCCGGTCCACGAAGTCGTCCAGCTCGGCTCGGATGGCGGCGTCCATGGGCGGATCCACGTGGGCGTCGATGACCTGGTGGGCGAGCGTCTCGGCCCGTTGGTGGGCTTCCAGCCTGCCGCCCTCGTCCCAGGTCTCGAAGTTGGACCAGGCCGAGACCATGGGCTGGAAGTGTTCGGTGGCGTAGCGGTCCTGGGTGTGCTGGGTTCCGAAGAAGTGTCCGGCCGGCCCGACCTCGGCGATGGCCTCGATAGCGAGTGAGGCGTCGTCCACGGTGATCGGTTGGAGCATCTCGGTCACCATGTTCAGGATGTCTGCGTCGATGACCATCTTCTCGTAGGAGGTCAGGAGGCCGCCCTCCAGCCAACCGGCGCCGTGCAGGAGGAGGTTCACGCCGCCCATGACGGCTCCCCAGATGGAGATGACGCTCTCGTAGGCCGACTGGGCGTCGACACTGTTGGAGGCGTTGACGTTCGAGGACCTGTACGGGAACCCGTAGCGACGGGCCAGCTGTCCGCCGACCAGGCAGGCCTTCCAGTACTCGGGGGTGCCGAAGGCGGGGGAGCCGGATCGCATGTCGACGTTGGACGTGAACCCGCCGTAGATGACCGGGGAACCGGCCCGTACCACCTGCGTGTAGGAGATGCCGGCCAGGGCCTCGGCATTCTGGAGCACCAGTGCGCCGGCCACCGTGATCGGGGCCATCGCACCGGCGAGGGTGAACGGGGTGATGACGATGCACTGGTTGCTGGCTGACATCTCCTGGATGCCGTGGAGCATCACCGTGTCGTAGCGCAGTGGCGTGCTGGCGTTTATCACCGAGTAGAGCGACGGCTCGTCGCTGATCGTGGCCTGGTCCACCCCGCGGGCTATGCGGGTCATCTCGATCGCGTCGACGTTGCGCTGTCGGCTGAGGCTGTAAACGAACGGGACCTTGTCCGACAGGGTGAGCATGTCGTGGGTGGCGTGCAGGTGGCGGACCGACGGGTGGAGGTCCATGGGTTCCACCGGGTAGCCGGCGACCGTGTGTATCGAGTTCAGGACCTGGCCCATCTTGAGCAGGTTCCGGTAGTCCTCACGGTTGCCGTTGCGACGGTCGCGACCCAGGCCGGTCACGAACGGTGGGCTGGCGACGCTCGTGTAGGTGATGACGTCGTCGCCGATGTGCAGGTTCCGGGCCGGGTTGGGTGCGTGGAGGGTGAAGCTCGACGGTGCCGTTGCGACCAGCGACATGACCAGCTCGGGGTCGAACCGCACCCGGTTCCCGTCCACGTCGCATCCGGCGTCGGCCAGTTGGCGGAGTGCGGTTTCGTCCAGGAAGTCGATGCCGGTCTCGGCGAGTACCCGCAACGATGCACGGTGGATTGCATCCAGCTCGTCCTCGGATACGGCGCGCAGCGGGTCGAACCGCATGCGGGGCTGGCTCCACGGGGGCTGTGCTGCGACCGGGTCCCGTTTCTTGGATCGGCCGCTCAACCGTCCCCGGCGCGTCTGGCCCATGGTCAGCCTCCCATCGGCTTGGTGCTTGTCCCTCTCAGCGGGCCGACGGTCCGTCCGACTGTGCCCCTGGCCTCATCTGGCAGGTTCACAGGTCCTCCTCGAACGGCATCGGAACGTCCTCGGGAGTCAGGTGGAGTTCATCCCCCTCGTACGGGTGCGCCCTGGCCACCTCCTCGTTCAGGACCACGCCGAGGCCCGGCTGGGTGGACGGGATGACCTGGCCGTCCTCCCATCGGATCGGCGTCTCGAGTAGGTCCGCATGGAACCCGTCCCAACGGTCGATTGATTCCAGGATCAGGAAGTTGGGCGAACAGGTGGCGAGGGCGATGTTGGCCGCAGCTACCACGGGCCCGCAGTAGCAGTGGGGCGCCAGCAGGGCCTGGTGGACCTCGCCGATGGAGGCGATCTTCTTGCCCTGGAGGATTCCGCCGCTGCGTCCCAGGTCGGGTTGCAGGATCGACGCCGCACCCGCCCGCAGGACGGCGGCGAATTCGGAGACCGTGGTCAGCCGTTCGCCGGTGGCAATGGGGATGGTGGTGCCGGCGGCCACCCGGGCCATGCCGTCGAGGTCGTCAGGCGGGACCGGCTCCTCGAACCACAGCGGGTCGTAGGCCTCCAGGCGGCGGGCGAGGCGCAGGGCGCCGGATGGGGTGAACTGGCCGTGGGTTCCGAACAGCAGGTCGGCCCGGTTCCCGACCGCCTCGCGGATGGCGCTGGTGTAGCGCTCGGACAGCTCCAGGCGTTCCAGGGAGGGTTGGCGACCATCGAACACGGAGTACGGGCCGGCGGGATCGAACTTGACCCCGGTGAAGCCCAGGTCGACGGCCCGGACGGCCGCCTCGGCCGCCATCTCCGGATCCGTGTAGAGGTTCGGACCGTCCTTGGGGGCGTATGCGTCCTCGTCCTCCGGGTAGAGGTAGGTGTAGGTACGTAGTGCTTCGTGGACCCGTCCGCCCAGTAGGTCGTAGACGGGTCGGCCGGTCTCCTTGCCGATGATGTCCCAGCAGGCGATCTCCAGTGCGCTCATCACCCCGCAGAGCGTCGGGTCCGGCCGCAGGGCGTAGCCGCTTCCGTAGGCCCTCCGCCAGAACGACTCCACGTCGAACGGGCTGTGGCCGATCAGGTGGCGTTCGGCAACGTCGACCAGCATGTCCGCCACGAGGTGGGGCCCGACGGTCGCCACGTAGGCCTCTCCGATCCCGTCGATCCCGGAGTCGGTGGTCAGCTTGGCGAAGATGAAGTACCGCCCACCGTGGCGCGGCGGTGGGTTGCCGACCACGAATGTCTGGATGCTGGTGACCTTCATGCCCGGGCACCTGCACAGGAGTTTGGCAGGATCACGGTCCGCAGGACTTCGCCGCTGCGTACCTCGTCGAAGGCGACCGCCAGGTCCGTCAGCGGATGGGTGGAGGTGACCATGCCGGTCAGGTCCAGTCGCCCGGCGCGGTGGTGGTCGATCAACGCCGGCACGTCCACGGCCAGCCTCGACGTTCCCAGCTTCGAGCCGAGTATCGACTTGTTGGCGGCGGCCAGCCAGCTGGGGGCGACCTGGATGGTGAAGTCGTCGGCCGGCATGCCGACGATCACCAGATTGCCCATCGGGGCCACGATGTCGATGGCGCCCGCAAGGGCGGCGTGTGCACCTGTCGTCACGAACAGGTGGTCGGCGAGTGGCCCACCCGTCGCTGCGGTGACGGCGGCGGCGAGGTCATCGACGGTCGGATCCACCACGTGCGTGGCGCCAAACCTCTTCGCCGCCTCCCTTTTGCCGGCTATGGGATCAACGGCGACGATCGTCGCGGCACCGGCGATGCGGGCGGCCTGGATGGCGCCGATACCGACCCCTCCGCAGCCCACGACCACCACGGCGTCGCCCTCCGACACTCCGGCGGTGTTGGTCACGGCTCCCGAACCGGTCAGGACCCCGCAGCCCAGGAGGCATGCCTCGACAAGGTCCACGTCGTCGGGGAGCAGGGTCACCTGCGAACGGTGGACCACGACCTGGGTGGCGAAGCCGGCCACGTTGAGGCCCTGGGGGATGCGGTTGCCGTCGGCATCGGACAGGGGGCTGCAGGTGGAGAGTGCGAACTCGCCGCTGCAGACCACGTCATGTCCCCTCCTGCATGCCCGACATTCGCCACAGGTCCGGATGAGGGAGACGAGGACCGGATCACCGGTGGCCAGGTCGTCCACGCCGCTGCCGGTCTCGGCGATGCGTCCGGCGGCCTCGTGGCCCAGGACCAGCGGGAATGTGGTCGGCCATGTTCCGTCCACATAGCTCAGGTCGGAGTGGCATACGGCGCAGGCCTCCACGACCACGCGTACCTCGCCTGCGCCGGGCGCGTCGAGATGGAGATCCTCGATACTCGGCGGCAGGCCGACGCCGCGGCATACCGCCGCACGGATGGTGGCCCCACGGCCCGTCGGCACGGCGCGCAAACTACACCGCTCCGACGGTCCGAAACCTGAAAAGCCACCGGAATCTGGCTACAGCCAGATTGGCGTGCGGCGTGCTCAGGTCAGGGTCAGGCCAGCGTGCTCAGGCCAGGATCAGCTCGGCCACCTGGCGTAGATGGTCGTTGGAGCGTGGCGACACGTTCAGCATGGTCACAGGGCTCTCTTCGAAGGCGTGCAGCCGATCGCGAATTCGGTCGGGTGTGCCGACCAGCGAGATTTCGTCGGCGAAGCGGTCGGGCACCGCCGCGACGGCCTCGTCGCGGCGGCCCTCCAGGAAGAGGTCCTGGATCTGGTGCGCCTCGGCTTCGAAGCCCATCCGGGCCATGAGCTTCGTGTGGTAGTTCTGGCCCTTGGCCCCCATGCCCCCGATGTAGAAGCCGAGCATGGCCTTCACGGGGGCCAGCGCGCCAGATATGGAGTCGGGGGAATCGTCTTCGGTGACGGTGACGGCCAGGTTCAGGGCGATCTCAAAGTGGTCAGGCCGGTCAACCAGTTGGTCGGCGTACACCTCCTGGCGGTACGGCGAGTAGTAGAGCGGCAGCCAGCCGTCGGCGATCTGGGCCGTCTGGGTGACGTTCCTGGGGCCTTCGGCACCGATGAAGATCGGGAGGTCGGCCCGCAACGGGTGGGTCATGACCTTGAGGGGTTTCCCCAGGCCGGTGGATCCCTCTCCTGTGTAGGGAAGCTGATGGAATTCTCCCTCGAAGGAGAGGTGGTCGTCGCGTCGGAACGCCCTGCGGAGGATCTCCACGTACTCACGGGTCCGGGCCAGCGGACGGTTCGAGGGTTGTCCGTACCAGCCCTCCACCACCTGGGGCCCGGACACTCCCAGGCCGAGGATGAGGCGGCCATTGGAGAGGTGGTCGAGGGTGACGGCGTGCATCGCCGTGGCCGTTGGCGTTCGTGCGGACATCTGCACGATTCCCGTCCCGAGTCGGATCCGTTCGGTGTGGGCGGCGAGGAACACGAGCGGCGAGAAGGCGTCAGACCCCCAGCATTCGGCTGTCCATACGGCGTCATAGCCGAGGCGTTCGGCCTCCTGCACGCGTGGAACCAGGTCCGTAGGTGGTTGGGCGCCCCAGTAGCCCAGGCTGAGTCCCAGTTGCATCAGTGTCCCCTCTCTCCGCCGGCAGCCCTGGCTGCGCGATCACATGTCGGCATAGTCGCAGGATGGACTCCCACCGGCCAAGCCCTCGCCAGCCTGACCCTGGTCTGCTTCACGCTGGTCAGGCGTCGTTGATCAGGCGTCGCCCCATCGATACGACCGGGTCCACCGAATATCCGAGAGTCTCGTAGAAGGCCACGGCGTCGGAATTGTCGGTACGGACCTGGAGGTTGACCCTTGGACATCCGAGGGCCAGCAACCGGGTTTCGGCGGCCTCCATCATCGCCCGGCCGTGCCCCTCTCCCCGGTGGTCAGGGTCGACGGCCAGGTAGTTGATCCAGCCCCGGTGACCGTCGTAGCCGGCCATGACGGTGGCGATCACCTTTCCTGCTTTCGTCGTGCCATCAGCAGGCTGGTTGGCCGGCGCCTCGCCCACCAGGAGGAGTTCAGCGTCCCGTTCCAGCTTGCGGTCGATGTCGCGGTACGGGTCGTTCCATGGCCTCGTCAGCCCGCAGGCCTCCCAGAGCCGGGCTACACGGGTCCTGTCGCCGGGCGCGAACGATCTGACGTGAATGGCCACAGGGTCTGGCTCAGCCGCCGCCCTCGGGTGCCTCGTCCAGGAGGTAGGTCTCCATGGAGTCGTCCATCGCCTCCATCCACGGGGTGTGGTGGACGGGGGCCATCGTGCCGGTGAGGGTCGACCGGAAGCCCTTGTCCCGATAGTTCATGATGTCGGCCTTCTTGTCGTCCTTCCACTGCTTGAACATCCGGTTCACCTCGGGAATGTCGAAGTCCGGGTAGTCGGTGGCGTCAACCAGGTCCTGTGTGTAGTCGCCCTGGAAGTCGATCTCCTCGTAGGCGGTCCCCAGGGCCTCCTCGCGTTCCAGCCAGGCGGCGCTGTCGGCCGCCATCTCGGCAGCCGAGGGCAGCTCTATGCGTCCGAGCATCACATCGCGGGCCCACCAGGCCTGCGCGTCGAACATGTTGTAGGTGTAGTACTGGTCCTGCATACCCAGGTAGAGGAGCCGGGGGTTCGCCTCCCACGCCACGCCCTTGTAGAGCCCGGGAACCCAGAGCCGGTTCTTCGTCTCGAGCCGCAGGTCGTCGGGCAGGAACGGGAAGTAGTGCTGGTAGCCGGTGCAGAGGATGATGGCATCCACGTCCTTCGTGCCACCGCCCACGAAGTGGACGGTCTTTCCGTCGACGTGGGTGAGGATCGGCATCTCCTCCCATGAGTCCGGCCAGTCGTAGCCCATGGGTCCGCTCCGGGCGGTGCAGGTGATCGACCGTGCGCCGTACTTGTGGCACTGGGAGCCGATGTCCTCAGCCGAGTAGCTGGCTCCGATGATGAGGACGTCCTTGCCGGAGAACTCCACGGCATCGCGGAAGTCGTGGGCGTGGAGGATGCGGCCCAGGAACTTCTCGAAGCCCGGGTAGTGCGGCGCGTTGGGAACGGAGAAGTGGCCGGATGCCACCACCACGAAGTCGAACTCCTCCGACGAGGTGTGGCCGTTCACGAGGTCGTGGCTGGAGACGATGAACTGCTCGCTGGCGTGGTCGAATGTGACCTCTCGCACCGTGGTACGGAACCGGATGAATCGCCTCACGTCGCTCTTCTCGACGCGACCCTTGATGTAGTCCCAGAGGACCTCACGCGGGGGATAGGAGGCGATGGGCCTATTGAAGTGCTCCTCAAAGCCGTAGTCGGCGAACTCGAGGCACTCCTTGGGACCGTTGGACCACAGGTAGCGGTACATGGAGCCGTGGACGGACTCGCCGTACTCGTCCACCCCGGTGCGCCATGTGTAGTTCCAGAGGCCGCCCCAGTCGTCCTGCTTCTCGTAGCAGACGAGTTCGGGGACCTCAGTGCCGTCGGTCGCTGCCGAGGCGAAGGCCCGCAACTGGGCCAGGCCGCTGGGTCCGGCTCCGATGATGGCGACGCGGGTCATTGTGGTGCTCCGGTTGGTTGGCTGGTCGGTCGGGGTTGGCTGGCGAAGCGGAGCGTGGCTGTCTAGGCCTCGATCAGGCCGAGTTGCTTCTTGCGCTTGTCGGACCACTCGGAGATGAGCAGGTCGATTGACATGCCGATGCAGGCCACGGCGATGCCGGCGACTATGGCCCGGCCGCTGTCGATGTTGGGCTGGGCCTCGATGAGCTCCCGGGCCAGTCCGGTGGTCTTGATGAGTCCGGCGATCATCACCATGAAGAGGCCGAACATGATCGTCTGGTTGATGCCGAGCATGATCTCCGGTACTGCCATGGGCAACTTCACCTTCCAGAGGGTCTGCCGCCGGGTGCAGCCAGCCATTGTGGACGCTTCGATCAGCGGCTTCGGCACGTTCTGGATGCCGAAGATCGTGTAGCGGATGGCCGGCACGGATGCGGAGAGGACCACGGCGACGATGATCGCCGTTTCGGAGACGCCGAAGAACATGATGGCTGGGAACAGGTAGACGAACGACGGGAAGGTCTGGAAGAAGTCGAGGAGCACCTGTACCACCGCGTTGCGTCGCGCCGTGGTCGCTGCCCAGATCCCGAACGGAACGCCGAAGATGATGGCCAGTAACACGGCGAAGGTCAGCTGGTAGAAGTTCCACATGGCCTGCCACCAGAACCCGGCGAGGGAGATGAAGGCGATCATGCCTGCGGCCAATAGGGCTGGTCGGCGACCGTTGATGAAGTATCCGACCACACCGAAGAGCAGGACGAGGCCCACCCATGGAATGGTGAGGAAGGCGTCGCGCATGGGCAGCAGCACCCAGGACTCGAGGACATCCCGGAAGGCGATGGTGTAGTTGCGGACGTTGAAGGTGAAGGACTCGTCGATGGTTCGGAGGGTCACCCAGCCGAGCGCCACGATCACCGTCATGGCCGCCGTCCAGGTGAAGCGCAGCGACTGTCGGGCCTGGGTGGCCGCCTCGCCGTGGGAGCCGACATCCCCGGAGGCCTGGGCCAGCAGCCGGGTCCGCGCCGAGGCGCCGTACATCAGAGCGACAAGGCCGGCCGCTACGAAGACGTAGATCCATGGCCTGGCGGACAGGTGCAGGAAGTCGAACAGGTCGACGGACCATCCCACCAAGGCCAGGGCGGCCGCGGTGATGAGCCAGCGGTAGCGCCGGGTGTCCCAGGCCCTCCATCCGGCGACTGCGATGGCGGCCAGGAAGAGCACCAGCCACCGACCCCCGGACAGGTGCCACAACGCCACGTCGCTCTTGCCGTTGTCCACGAGCCATTCCCAGAAGGCCTCATGGCCCCGCATCCACGAGTTGGGTACGCGGAATGCCGCATCCCAGGCCTGGGCCAGGAGGAGGCCGCCCACCACCACGGCTCCCGAGGCCAGGAGGTACGGGTGGCGCTTCCAGAAGGGCGCGCCCTCTGGGTGGTGGGTTGGCTGGAGCCGACCCAACCCCTGGCTGAGCCGGTCCAGGGTGATGGCCATGACGACGATGGCGATCCCGATCTCCGTTCCGGCTCCGATGTGGAGTCCCGTGAGTCGGAACAGGAGGTCCTGTCCCAGGCCGGCGGTGCCGACGAACGAGGCGATCACGACCATGGCAAGGCACTCCATGACCACCTGGTTGATTCCGACCAGCAGGGATTGGCGGGCGGCGGGTAGTTCCACCTTCCAAAGCATCTGCCGGCGCGTGCAGCCGCCCATGATTCCCGCTTCGATTACCTCACTCGAGATTCCCTGGATGCCGAGGATCGTCACCCGGGCCATCGGTGGGATGGCGTAGGCGATCGTGGCGATGACGCCGGCCTTGTGGGACACGCCGATGAACACGCCGATCGGGATCAGGAAGGTGAAGTGCGGGAAGGCCTGTGTCAGGTTCAGGATCGGGATCAGGAACTGTTCGACCCGACGTCGCTTGGCAGCCACCAGGCCGATGATGCCTCCGAGCAGGGCGGCGATCGGAACGGCCACCAGGACAGCGGACAGCGTGATCATCGTCTTGTCCCAGCGGGTCGCCGCTCCGGCCTGCTTCGCAGGTTCACCGACGAAGGAGGCGTAGAGGATGAATCCGACCGACAGGAGGGCGAGGCGCCAGCCACCCAGCTTCCAACCGACGACGCCGAAGAGGCCGGCGATCACGATCCACGGCAGGGCGGGAATATGCCACGGCTCATAGAGGCTCACCACGGCCATCCAGCCCACGAACGCGGTCGTCATCGTCCACGCGGTGCTCCGGCGTTGCCAGGCCATCCAGCCCGCTCCACCGACTAGGAGGGCGAAGATGAACAGCCACGGCATGTCGGGTAGGTGCCAGGGCCCGTAGCCGCTGATCAGGAGTCCCTCGGTCATGTCCAGGGGGAACTCCAGCCATCGTGCGACCTGACGGAAGAAGGCCTTGACGTTGAAGGATTCCTCGTTGGTCTGCAGGGTCACCCAACCGACGATGGCGATGGCCGTGGTGGCGGCCGTCCATTCGAACGCCCGATACTGCACGGCCAGGGCTACAGAGGCGATGCCGACCACCACGAAGACGTAGACCCACGGCGTGGTGGGAACGTGCAGGAAGTCGAACAGGTCGACGGACCAACCCATCCAGGCGACGGCCACGATGGCAGCCAGCCAGCGGTTGCTCCGAGTGCGCCAGGACATCCAGCCAGTCGCCCCGAGGCAGGCCAGGAGAACCAACAGCCACGGTACCTTGGAGAGGTGCCACGCCACGGTGAACTGGAACAACTCCTCGTAGCGGAGGTGGTCGAACCAGATGTTCACCCACCCCGTGGCCTTGTAGCTGACGCTCGCGAAGCCGTCCCGCCCCGCAAAGTTGAACCAGTCGACGGTCCAGGTCCGCGGAACCCGGTACAGCCATTCAAGTGCAGCAGACTCCCCTTCGTACTTGCCGGTTCGGGAGATGGAGTGTGACCCGAGCCGCCACCAGGCGAACCACAGGATCAGGAATGGTCCTAAGGCGATCGTCGCCTTCAGCCAACCGGCGAGTTGTTTCGCTTGTTCATCTACCGACGCTGCGTCGGAGGTGTCGATGGGTTCGGACGTGGTCTGATCGGTCATGACCTGGTGATCACTCAGCCCCGAAGAGTGCTTCGATCACCTGCGCCGCGGTGATCGAGCCGACAACCTCCCCATCTTCGACCACCCTCAGTGGGATCGCAGAATTGAGGATCTGATTGGCCGCCGACGCCACGAACACGCGCCCGTCGACGTCGCCCTGGGCGTCATCCGATGGTGGACCCATCAGGGTGTGGACTCGAAGCAACTTGGCTCTGGAGACGTTCTTGGTGAACGCGGCGACGTAGTCGGAACCCGGGTTGGTGATCAACTCCTCGGCGGTGCCCATTTGGTCGATTACCCCGTCGCGCATGATCGCGATTCGGTCGGCGAGACGGATGGCCTCGTCGAAGTCGTGCGTGATGAAGATGATCGTCTTCTGCAAGGTGGACTGGAGTCGGAGGAATTCGTCCTGCATCTCGCGCCGAATGAGGGCGTCGAGGGCGGAGAACGGCTCGTCGAGGAACCAGACGTCGGGCTCCACGGCCAGGGAACGACCAATACCGACGCGCTGTTGCTGTCCGCCGGAGAGTTCCCTGGGGTAGTAGTTGCCACGTCCGTGCAGCCCTACGAGATCGATGATCTCGAGGGCCCGGGCGTGCCGGGTGGCAAGGTCGACACCCTGGACTTCGAGCGGGAAGGCCACGTTATCGAGCACCGTGCGATGCGGGAACAGGGCGAAGTGCTGGAACACCATGCCCATCTTGTGTCGGCGAAGCTCGACCAGCTCCCGCTCGGAGGCGGCACGCAGGTCCTCACCGTCGAATTCGATCTCGCCGGCTGTTGGTTCGATGAGGCGAGACATGCAGCGGACAAGGGTGGACTTGCCTGAGCCGCTCAGGCCCATCAGGACTACGAGCTCGCCCTCATAGACCTCCAGCGAGGCGTCCCGAACTGCGGGGATGTAGCCGTTCTCCTTGATGGTGTCCAGGTCGGGTTCGCCATCGTGGGCGGCCAGAAACTTTTCAGGATCGGGCCCGTAGAGCTTCCAGACGTTCCGGCAGGCCATCTTGGGTTGGTTCATAGTGCTAGGCCTCGCTGGGGAACTGGGGGCCCCGTTGGTCAAAGCACCCGAGTGCCAGAACGACATCGGGCCGGCTGCCGAGGGGGTGGGCCCCGGCAACCGGCCCGACTCTACGACACCATCAGGTGCCGTGTCTTTTGGCGACTAGCCAACCCAGGCGTTCACCCGGTCGACGTTGTCGGCGAGCCACTTCGCAGCGGCGTCCTCGGGCTCCATGTCGTCGATGTCGACGTACATGGCGAACTGGGCCACGTCCAGGTTGGTCAGGTTCATCCTCTGAACGACCTTGTAGGCGTTCGGCCACTTGTCCGGGAAGCCGGACCACACACCGATCTTGAGGTACCCGTCCTTCGGGTTACCACAATCGTGCGTGGTCTCGGGGTTGAGGCCCCACGAAGCGTCGGTCCGACACTCGTCGGCGAACTCCGGGAACTCGATGAACTTGCCGTCGTACATGGCCTCGACGAAGTTCGGGGTCCAGTTGAAGATCACGACGGGTTCCTGGTTGACCGAAGCGGCATCCAGCGCTGCCCACAGGGCACCGGCGGTGCCGGCGTTCTCGACAATGAAGTCCATCTCGAGACCCTCGACACGCTCCTGGTCACCCTTCAACCAGTCCACCGGGCCACCAAGGAAGCGGCCCTTGCCACCCGAATCAGGCGTGGCGAACAGTGATGCGCAGTCGTTGAGCGCCTCCCAGTCCGGCAGACCCGGGCAGACGTCCTCAACGTAGGACGGGTACCACCAGTCCTCACGGGTCTTGGCGTCGTGCGTGGCCGCATCGATCACACAGCCCGCGTCGACCTGTTCCATGAAGGCAACGCCGAAGGCGCCTTCCCAGACCTCGTGGACGAGGTCCATGTCGCCCTCACACATCGACGTGTACACCAGCGTGGAATCCGCCGGGATGTACTCGACCGAGTTGCCTGCCTGCTCCAGGATCGCACCAACGGCGTAGACGCCGGCGATCTGGCTGGACCAGTTGTGGATCGGCATCTTGATCGCATCGGTGGAATCCGGTGCGGCTGCTTCAGCCACGGGGCAGACGCTCTGGTCTGCGGATGCCCATCCGGTCCAGCGGGCGCAGTTGTCGGCGAGCCACAGGGCTGCCGCATCCTCGGGCTCCATGCCGTCGATGTCGACGTACATGGCCAGCTGGGCGATGTCCAGGTTGGTGAAGTTCATCTTCTGGACGGCGGCATACGCGGTCGGCCACTTGTCCGGGAAGCCGGACCACACACCGAGCTTGAGGTACCCGTCCTTCGGGTTACCACAATCGTGCGTGGTCTCGGGGTTGAGGCCCCACGAAGCGTCGGTCCGACACTCGTCGGCGAACTCCGGGAACTCGATGAACTTGCCGTCGTACATGGCCTCGACGAAGTTCGGGGTCCAGTTGAAGATCACGACGGGTTCCTGGTTGACCGAAGCGGCATCCAGCGCTGCCCACAGGGCACCGGCGGTGCCGGCGTTCTCGACAATGAAGTCCATCTCGAGACCCTCGACACGCTCCTGGTCACCCTTCAACCAGTCCACCGGGCCACCAAGGAAGCGGCCCTTGCCACCCGAATCAGGCGTGGCGAACAGTGATGCGCAGTCGTTGAGCGCCTCCCAGTCCGGCAGACCCGGGCAGACGTCCTCAACGTAGGACGGGTACCACCAGTCCTCACGGGTCTTGGCGTCGTGCGTGGCCGCATCGATCACACAGCCCGCGTCGACCTGTTCCATGAAGGCAACGCCGAAGGCGCCTTCCCAGACCTCGTGGACGAGGTCCATGTCGCCCTCACACATCGACGTGTACACCAGCGTGGAATCCGCCGGGATGTACTCGACCGAGTTGCCTGTGGCCTCCAGGATCGCACCAACGGCGTAGACGCCGGCGATCTGGCTGGACCAGTTGTGGATCGGCAACTTGATCGCATCAGACGAATCGGCAACTGCGGCGAGAGCCTCTGAGGCGCCCAGAACGGCGCCGACCTGCTTCGAGCCACCGGGGGCGTACTCGTAGATGACGTTGGCGTTGGATGCCGATACGTCGGTGGAGTCGGCGTGGCCGATGACCGTGATCTTCTGGGATCCACAGTCGCCGAAGGCGTCACAGGTGATCAGGCCAATGATGCCCGAGTAGTCCGTGACGTTGTTGAGGTGCTCGCGCACCCCTGCACGGTCGATGACCAGCGTGCCGTCGTCGTCATAGGACGCAGCAG
>Ga0208748_1000239_pt1 | contig 28248 bp, 37 predicted proteins | sample Knorr_S7_td_Bott_FD_185599 | JGI IMG/M metagenome (GOLD analysis project Ga0208748, IMG submission 185599) | Marine microbial communities from Southern Atlantic Ocean transect - Knorr_S7_td_Bottom_ad_4513_LV_A (SPAdes) (version 2) | ecosystem: Environmental > Aquatic > Marine > Oceanic | place... | reverse complement strand
TTGTTGCCCAGTAAACTAAGTCCAACAGCATTGCTGATGGTAACCAAACTGGAGTTACAATGAAGTCATATGGATATCCTAGTGAAAACCATGCACCTTTTGCTATCCATGTGTATACTGTCATAATCAAAGCGTAGTACGTCGCTGTACCTGGAACACCTGTAAATGTTAGGTAATAACATGCACCTACTACAAGCATCAACGTTTGCGATATTGAAAATACCGTAAATGAAGTCCAAGCCCAGTCAGTATAGAAAATATAGTCTCCTGCATTAATTGTTAACAGTGTAGAGTTAACTGCAACTACTACTATGAATAAGTAGTGAGTACATCGTCTTAACCAGACCATATCGAATAGAATAAGAGGTCAGTATATAAAATTTTAGAGTCGGATTAAGATCGTTTTTTAAATTTAAATGAAAAAGAGGTGTCTGAAGGAATTTTGTTCTATTTACCAACCAACATACATGGATACAACTAGTATGAATATAACAGCGCCACCTATACTAACAGCAAGTAAACCATCACTTTTCTTGTTGGATCCTTCTTCGCTTACTTTGACACAGAAGATGTAACCTATTGCCTCAATGATGCCAAGTACGATGAATGCAAAGTGACCACTTGCTGTTGGATATGCCCATGGATAATAGAAATATCCAGCTGCTGTTCCAGCTGCAGTTGCCAGTAATGCTGCCCAGAATGCAATAGTTATAACTCCGGTCATGTTCTCAACACGTTTTCCAATCATTCGTTCTACATCAGCGCTTGATGATCCACCAGCGCCGCCAGAACCGAATCCTTTAGGAAGAGTCATTATGGATTTATTCTAATGCAGAATCCTTTTAAGTCTTTCTTAGACTGTGGGTCTAAATACGATCTATATTATAATCAAAAAAATAAAAGAAAAAAAATGTTTTATTGTCTATGGGATTGATCTGCTGTACAATTTGCCTTCTAAAGCCATCTTGTACATCTCTGCAATATACGGATTCTCTCCTGGAGTCTCTGCACCTAGTTCTACGAGTCTAGCATAGATTCTGACTACGTATGCAAGTGCACCCATGAATGCAACAACTACACCCATGTTAAACATCCAGTGATTTGGAACCGAAAATATTTCTTCTACAAACCAGAAATGCCACATCTCATTGACTCCAATTGTAAACATAGTTGCAAGGTAACCAAGGATGGTCATCTTCAAACCAGTGTTCATTGAATTATTTGGGCCTCTAAGAATTGGTACTTTTCTATCATAGATTGCACAAGCTCCCCATCCTAGTGGTAGAGCAATGAAGTGGGAATATAACCACCAATGTGCCGGAGTAAATGCGCTATCTCTAATAGAAGTCTGATGTAGAGAACCATCAACGAAGTTGTCGACTTCGACTGATGCTGCAATAGATCCCAGAGCAATAATCATAAGCCAGAGTTTCTTTAGTCTTTGAATCTCGACTTCTTTTGGGATTAATGCGGGCATCTGTGCCATTGCTTTAATCATGTGAATTCAGAATATAAAGTAAGAGTTTTGGGAGAAGTGAATTTTTATGAAATTATTCATAGGATTTTTAGATAATTTTGAAAATAATTAATTTTGAATGGTTTAAAATGAAATAATTTTAATATTTTTTTATCATTTTCATTGTTAATCATCAATGATTAACAATGAGTTAAGTATCGATCCTCGTTCTGAAGGTAAAACATATAACGTTGGTATTATGTTTCAGAATATTAGGACTATGGTAGAAAAAAAGATTTTTGCATTCGGACTAGCTGCTGTACTTGTACTAGGAACTTTAGGTTTCAACTGGGTTGAATACATACTTCCAACTGCAGATGCACACGGTGTTCAAGCACAACTCCAGAGTCGTTTCATCAGAATTGAAGATGAAACCTTTAACAGGCAATCCCTTCAAACTGGCGAAACATTGACACTTCAAGGAACATTAGTCAGTCTTGTAGAGAGAGACTTGAGAGGATGGTTATCCATATTCTCAGAATCTACTAATGCTGGAAACAGATGGGAGATGTTGGCAAGAGACCCACCAGGAAATGTATTTGATATTACAGGAAATGGTGTCATCGATTATTCACTATCTGCAAAAGCACTTGAAGCAGGTGTTTATCACGTACACACTCAACTCAATGTAGCAAACGTAGGTCCAGGACTTGGTCCAGGTCAAACAGTTGTCGTTGAAGGGGAACCAATAATCAAACCAATTCCATATACCAACATTGCATACCAATCAATCATAATCAGTGTGGGATATGTAATCACGTTTGCAACACGACCCTGGCAAGTAATTTAAACAACCCAACTTTTCCTTTTCATTTTCTAACTTAATATGATCATCATAATTTCTTAAATCATTATTCATTGAAGAAAATTAAGATCAATTAGATATTATCAATTTTATGTATGAATAAGAGAAAGGACTTTATGGAATCCATCTAAAGTTATCACTATGATTTGGCCTGGAACTGGGGATCCCTACAAAAGGAAAAAAATCATCAAATTTCTCATACTTTCAGCCATTGTGGGTGGTTCAACAGTAATTATAGCTACTATGGTGGGACAGTTATTCAACATAGACAACCCTCTCAAAGTTTGCATTAACGATAGAGAAACTCCCTACAAAATCAAAGCAACATTGGAAATAGTAATTGATGGTAAGAATGTAGACATTCCAGCTAATATCGGATTGACTGATGGAGAATGTCATAGAACCATGTATACGTTAACTGATGATGGAACGATTTATGCAGAATGGGAAGAGGAATATTCATGGGAGATAGGTCACTTTTTGTGGATGTGGGACTTTCCTCTGAGAGATATGGATCAGGACAAATCAACTATGTACGTCAATGGTGAAGAATCATCTCATTTCATCAATCATCCATTACAGGATGGATATCACTACAAGGGAGTATTTACCTCAAAGGATTATGATACATCCAAAGACACTGATTTCCTTCCACCTGAAAATTAGAAGTTTCAGACTTTGTGAAAAATCAAGTTTTTTAAAAAATTAAAAAATATTTAACTTTGGGATTTTAAAAATAATGAAAAGAAGAAAGGAAGTTTACCAGTATTTGCCGTTGTCTGGAATCAGACCAATACCTTCTCTTTCAAAGTGTCTATCCAATTCGTCAACCCATCTCTCACGATTGTCTTTGTAAGCCCATCCGTGTACACGTAACCAAAATGAGATCATTCCAAGAAGGAATACTGTAAACATAATGGTTCCGAAGATGTAAATCATTACATCGTAGAATAATGGATCATAGTTTGGTCCTAGTTGTCCTGTAATTGATGACAGGATGTTAAGGAAAATACCTACGATAGGAATCATAATATTTTGGCTCTATTTGTGCGATATATACATTTCTTTTATTTTCAGAAAGAACGAGATCAGTATTCACTAATGATATCTAATAAAATAAGAGAAAAATGAAGAATTTTTATCCTCTGCCCATTGCTGCGTATTTACCTTGTCTAGATCTTAAGAACAAAGCTCCTGCAGTTCCACCAAAGACTGCAGCTGAAATAGCTGCTGCTCCAAATACACCATCTGCGCTAAGAACTGGAGTTCCTGAACCAGCTCCTGGATTTGCTTCAGCAGATTCAATTCTTCTACGTTGAAGTTCTAGTGCTTCTTCTAGTGTGTATGTTCCAGTTTCGCCACCTGAACCAACATTACCCATGTATTGTGCAAATGCTACTGTGTTATCTGCATAATAGCCCATGGTAAATACAGCAATTAACATTGCTGCGAAAAGTACTTTTGTATTCATATCGTTTTACCTGTTCGTTTTGAAGTCAAGTACATATTTAACTTTTATTCTAAACTTGAAATTTTAATATAATGTACGAGATCAGTAAAAGTAACGTTTAATTCTGTTCTTAAATCAGCCGAATCATGGGACGAATGCACACACATAGACACGGAAAATCACATTCAATTAGACCAGCAATATTGCGTGTACCTTCTTGGATTACACAAAGTCCAAAGGAAATTGAAGAGTTAGTGGTAAAATATACTAAAGATGGATTAACTCCTAGTCAAATAGGAATAAAATTAAGAGATCAGCACTCAATTCCTCTAATAAAACCAATTACCAAAAAAAGCATTGGTGAGATTCTAGAAGAAAATGATTTGAAAACAGAAATGCCTGAAGATCTTGAAAATATTGTAAACAAAGCAGTAGGTCTTCAAAAACATCTTAAAGTAAACAGAGGAGACTATAGAAATGTACGATCTTTGGAATTACTTGAAGCCAAAGTTCACAGACTATCTGTTTACTACAAAAGAATCGGAAGAATTCCTAAAACCTGGAAGTATAAAGCTGTTGTTGCTCAACTAGAGTAATGACAAAATCACTTGATGAGTCACTTTCGTTTTTCAAAGATAAAATTTCAGATTGCATTAAATCTAGAAAATCAATTTTTGTCACAACCCATATTGATTGTGATGGACTTACATCTGGAAGTATCATTACCAAATCTCTAATCAGAGCAGGTGCCAAATGTACTGTTAGAACTTCAAAAGAATTTAGTAAAAAGGTAGTAGAATCTTTCAAAACAGATTCTCGGGATTTTCACGTAGTGACAGACCTAGGAGGAGGTTTTGCAAAGGATCTAAATGAAACCCTAGGAGACAACTGGATTGTTTTAGATCATCATCAAATTCCAGAAGAAGAGTTGGACAATCAAAATGTCATCAATGCTTGGAAATATGGAATTGATGGAGGGGTTGAGATTTGTGCAGGTGGAATGGCATATCTTGCGTCAATGGCTCTTGATGAAAAAAATTCAGATTTGTCTGCTATTGCAGTTGTTTCCGCATTGGGAGATAGGCAAGACCAGGGAGAAAGAAAGTCATTTACAGGTAAGAATTTTGAGATTGCTAATACTGCCAAAGAACAAGGTTTGATAGATATTGATTTGGATTTATTGTTAGTCGGAAGAGAAACTAGACCACTTCCTGATGCCCTAGCATTTACTTCACAACCATTTATCGAAGGTTTAACATGGAACAGAGATGCATGTCTTGCTCTTCTAAATTCATCAGGAATTCAGTTAAAGGATGGAGGAAGATGGAGAGTTCCAGCAGAACTAAATGAGGAAGAAAAAAGGCTAGTAATTGAATCAATTACTAAATTTACTTCTGGAAAAAATGCTACTGAAATCATGTCAGAATTAATTGGATATACATACACGTTTCCAAGAGAAGATAAGAGAAGCTTCTTGCGAGATGGGAGGGAGTTTTCAACTATGCTAAATTCATGTGGAAGAATTAATCGTTCGGGTGTTGGAATTGCGGTATGTATGGGAGATAGAAATAAGATTCTAAGAGAGAGTGAAACCATTCTGACAGAGTATAGAAAGAGGATTAGAGAATGCATGAATATTTTATCAAATGAAAGATGGAGAATTTCAGAAAGTGAAACTTGTGTTATGGTAAATGGTGAAGACATAGTACCAGAGACAATGACTGGAACTATTTCATCATTAATTGCAGGATCGCCAAAAAATGCTGGAAAAATTGTAATTTTGAGAACGAAAGGAGAAGAAAACACAATAAAGTTTTCATCAAGAAAATCCTTTAGTTGTAAATCTGACATCAATCTTAGTGAACTAATGAGAACAGGTGCTGAGAAATTTGATGGTATTGGAGGCGGTCATGATGCAGCAGCAGGAGCAAAAATAACTAAAGACAAATTAGATGAATTTCTTAATTATTTAGAAGTAAATGTCATTAAAGTGTCAAGTACAGATAGTTCTTAATAATATATCAAAAGAAAAGGCAGAAACTGTCAAAAATGCACTAGAACCTGATAATGTAAATTTTCCAGAAGGATTGAGTCTTTATGTTGAAAATATTGATAACAAACTAGTTTTTAATTTTGAAAGTAAGGATAACATGAAACAACTTATTGCTACTGTTGATGAAGTATTAGAGCATATCCAAGTTGCATTAAAGGTGATTGAATAATGTTAGATCCTAAATTAATCAAAGAAAAACCACAGATTATTCGAGACATGCTAAAAGCAAGGTCTGTAGATTTTGATTTAGATGCATTAATAGAATTTGATCAAAAAAGGCGTGAATTTATAATTAAAACGGATGAATTAAGAAAAAAGAAAAATCAAATTGGCTTAGAGATTTCACAAAAAAAGAAGACTGGTAAAGATGTATCATCAATTTTAGATGATATGAAAAATGTCTCAGTTGAACTTTCAAAATTAGAATCAGAACAAGAAACTATTGAAAACAAGTATTCTAGATTAGCATTGACAATTCCAAACCTTGTTCATGAATCAGTTCCGGTTGGGGTAGATGAAAATGCTAACAAAGAAATAAGAAAATGGGGGAATATACCAAATTTTGATTTTAAAATAAATGATCATATTGACATTTCGGAAAATTTAGATTTAGTAGACTTGGAAAGAGCTGCAAAGGTAGCAGGAGCCAGATTCTATTATCTAAAAAATGATCTAGTAAGATTAAATCAATCACTAATTCACTACGCATTAGATTTCCTTGCAAAAAAAGAATATTCTCTCATTCAACCGCCATACATGATTAATCGAGAATCAATGGAGGGAGTTGTGATTGCAGATGACTTTGAAGATGTCATATACAAGGTTGAAAAAGAAGATCTTTACATGATTGGAACATCTGAACATGCTTTGGCAGCAATGCACTCAAAAGAAATCATTGAGGGTAAAAATCTACCTTTAAGATATGCTGGTATCAGTCCATGTTTTAGAAAAGAGGCAGGTGCACATGGGAGAGATCAAAAAGGTATTTTCAGGGTACATCAATTTGACAAGGTTGAGCAGTTTGTATTTTCAAGACCAGAAGATTCTTGGAATGAGCATGAAAAAATGTTAGCGGTTGCCGAAGAATTTTATCAGAAATTGGAAATTCCACACAAAGTAATGTTACTATCGACTGGAGACATGGGAAAAGTTTCAGCAAAGACTTATGATATTGAAGCATGGATGGCAGGACAAAATGCCTATAGAGAAATTGTTTCTTGCTCAAACTGCTTGGACTATCAAGCAAGAAGATTGAAGATAAGGTTTAGAGATAAAACAAATGAAGATACACAATATTTACACACGCTTAACAGTACTCTTATTGCCACCTCTAGAATTTTGGTGTCCATAATGGAGAATTTTCAAACAAAAGATGGACACATTAGAATTCCTCAAATTTTGCAAAGTTACATGGGAAATCAGAAAGAGATCTAGTAACATACCCTTATATTTTGGATTTAAAGGTCGGTAATAATTGGCACGTAGAAAAGGTCGAGTAAAAGACAAGTGGAGAGAAAAACGCTGGATTACAGTACATGCTCCAGAATCATTTAATGTTATTCCAATTGCTTATGTTCCAATTACAAGTGATGAAAATGCAATAGGTAGAGTTTTAGAAGTAACACTTTATGATATTCTAAAAGGAGATCCTTCACAACATCAATACAAAATGTATTTCCAGATTAACAAGGTTGATGGCGACAAAGCATCAACAATTTTTAAAAGATTTGAATATTCAAAAGAATTTTTGCGTAGTTTAGTTAGACGTGGTTCATCAAAAATTAATTTCATTATGGATATCAAAACAAAAGATGGGTACATCTTTAGAATCAAAGTAATTGCTTTAACTCATAGACAACTAAACACATCTAGAAAACATGCGCTTAGATTAATTGCCCAAGATATAATTAACAAGACAGTTCCAGAAATGACAGTTGAACAATTTGTCCAAGCTACTTGTTATAGTAAGATAAATTCAGACATTATGGCAGCATTCAAGAAAGTTATTAGAATAAGACACGTAGGTCTTGAGAAAGTAAAACTCATTAGAACTGCAGATAAAGAAACAATATTACTTGAAGCATAAACAACTAGAATTATTCTTTTATAATCATGATTGATAAGTTAGAAGTAACAATTGATGTAATTATTCATGCAACTGAAGATATTTCACAAATATACCAATCTTTTGAAAAATTGCTAGACCTAAAAGAAGAAAATTTTACAACTCATGAGACCACAGGACATTATGATAATCCAATAATTTTGCTAAATGCAAAAATAGTAAAAAAAGAGGCTCAAAATTTTATGAAAAAACTTTTGGGGTTGTTATCTATTGAGCAAATCAATGAATTAATTGAAGAAATTGAAGAAAGAACAGTGAATTCTAGATTTCATATGAGATTAGGCAAACAAGAACTAGTCAAAGGAAATCTTGCATTTCTAGAAAAAGACACAATAAAAATAAAAATTTACACTCCCATTTACAACAAAAAAAATACTGTCAAAATATTCACAGAAATTTTTGAAATTGCCAAGTAGATTAAATAAGAATAACAAAATTATTTAATTTGGGAATGAGGAAATAACAGCCGCTCCAGTCTGAGCGAAAGCCTTGAAGACGCCGCGACGAACCGACCCCATTTTTGAATCGATTATGGGAATTTATTATAAGAATTTCTTACATCTAGTCAGGTATTATTTTAAATACGGATAGACAAATTTCATTATCGTGGCAGATTATGATGTTATAGTTGCTGGTGGAGGTCTTGCAGGTACAATTACGGCACAGTCTATTTCTCATTATTCTAATCAAAACCTTAAGATTTTAGTTATTGATAGAAATACAGAATTTTTACCAGGTAGAAAATCATTGGCTGGTTGGGTATGTGGAGATGCGTGTTCCAAAGAGGCTGTGGATTTCATGTCAGACAGAATTAAAATTGAATGGACCAAACCAGAAATTGAACATGATGTAAAAGGTGTAATGGCATTTTCACCAGACAAAGAAACAGCAATTCCATTTGATGGAGAGGGTTACATGTTAAACCGCCAAAAGCTTCCTGAAATTCAAAATGAAAGGTGTAAGAAAATGGGAATTGAGTTTGAGTATGAGATTAACCTCACTGGCCTAATTTACGATGGTCAACAAGTAATAGGCATTCAAGGATTAGATAACAAAACAAAACAGCCTTTCAAGAAAACATCGAAAATTGTAGTTGATGCAACTGGAGTTACATCTACACTTAGAAATGGACTTCAAAACTCAACAAAAATAGAGAAAAGAATCAACAGACGAGATTTGGAATCTACAGGTAGATACATTATGTATTTTGATCAAGGACAAAAAGATCTTACAGAATTTGATCCTGATTATTGTATAATTCATTTAGATCAAGATATTGCACCTGGTGGATATGGATGGGTGTTTCCTAAAGGAGATAACAAAGTTAACATTGGTTTAGGAGTTGAAAAATCATTTTTAGATAAAAGAAACAAAAGATTGGGTAAAAAAGACAATGTAGCATCATTAATGAAAGAATATCTTGAAAGAAACAAAGCAATCAAAAATTCAAGATTATCAGAAGATCCCGAGGACATTAACAATAATTCTGGAGTTTTCCAAGTTTCAGTTAGAAGACAAAATGATTGTATGGTGTCTGGAGGATTCATGTTAGTTGGAGATTCTGCATGGATGCCAAAAGCAATTGATGCAGGCGGAATAGGACCTGCATTAATTGCAGGAGCAATTATTGGAAACAACGTAGTCCAAGCAATAGAAGGAAATGATGTTTCAGAAGCAAGTCTTTGGCAGTACAATCTTGACTTTATCAAAGAATATGGATACAAAACTGCAGGTCTTGAACTTTTTAGAGCATTAATACAGCAAATGACTAATGAACAAATCAGTTATGGAATGAAACACTTTTTGGGAAATCTTGATGTTGAATCAATTAGCAAAGGAGAACATCCAGACTTTTCGGGATTAGGAAAGTTTGGAATGATCATTAGAGGTGTGATGAATAAGACAGTTGCAAAATCATTAAAGTACACATCAGAACAAAACCAATGGTTAGTGGAACATTACTACAATTATCCAAAAGATCCTTCAGGTTTTGACGAATGGAATAAAACATTACATCAAAGATTTGGTGAAGCATTAACAAAAGTAGAAGCATTTGGAAATTAGATCTAATATTAAATATTGTTTAAATCAATGAAAATGTACTTTGGAAATACAATACCTGGATTGGAATAATTCAAATCAAATTCTGAATAAGGCATATGAAGCAGGTCTTTTTGTGCTCATTATAGGACCAAAAGGCACTGGAAAGACATCTTTGGTTAGAGATTTTGCAAAAAATAAGAATTTAAATCTAGAATCCATTAATTTTAGTCTCAGAACTAGAGAAAGTCACCTTGTTGGCACAAAAACACTGACAGATGGAACTGTGAGTTTTGATGAAGGGATTTTGGTAAAATCAATGAAAGAGGGAAACATGCTTTACCTAGATGAAATTAATTCAGCTGAAGCAGATGTTTTACTTAGACTTGATGAAGCGTTAGATGATAGAAGACAAATTGTATTGAAAGAATCAACAGGAGAAGTAATCAAAGCAAAAGAAAATTGGTTTGTAGTTGCAACTATAAATCCATTATCACATAGTGGAACAAAGGAACTCCCACCACAGATACTAAGTAGATTTCCAGTACGAATTAGATTAGAATATCCACCAGAGAATATAGAATTAGAAATTATAAAAAAATATGTTTCTGGAGAACACGAATCAGAAATTATTCAAGCAATTAAACTAGCAAATATATTAAGACAAGCTGCTGCTGTTGAAGAATTATTTTATTCTCCTAGCTTAAGAGAAACTATTGCATTTGGAAAATTATTGGATAAAGAAATGTCTTCAAAAGAGGCAGCAAATATTGTTTTTGGAAATGTATACACACAATGGGGAAACATAGAATACCAAAAAGTAAGTGACATCATTACTTCAATGTTTGGTAATTAAATGCAAGCAATTCAACTTCAAAATGAATCTATAGTAGAGATTGCTACTTTTCTTGTAAGAAGATGGTCTGAAGAAGATAGAATGATTGTAGAAATCTCAGACAAGATGGAAACAAGAACAAGACTTAATGAAAAAAAAGTAATCATGATACCGCTTGAAAAAAGAATTGGGAATGATTTTCAAAAATATCGTCAATTCAGAACATCGCTATGGTACGAAGCTATGAGAGTAAAATTTTGTAAAAAAATTCTCAGCAATGATCATGCATTTGGATTTATTCTTAATACAATGGAAACACAAAAAGTTGAACAATTAGGCAGGAAAATTTGGAAAGGAATGGATGATGAAATTATCTTCAATTATGCCTATATGCTTGTAGCAAGACCCCAACTAAACACAGTTTATGGAAGAGCAAGGATTGTAGAGGCGTTTTATCAATATTTCATGTTTGGGGCAATTAAAGGAGAAATTCAATCTAGTCATTTTGAAAAAATAAAAAAAGCAACTGTATTTGCAAAAAAAATTGTTAAAAAAGCGATTGATGAAAAATATGATTCGGATTTACTTGAAAAAAATGTAAATGAGATAGTTAAGATTTTAGATATTGATTCACTTCTTACAATACCAGTATCTATACCTTATATGAAAGCGGGAATGGTATTGTCTGAAGAAGAACTACTAAAGATTCTAAAAATAATTTCGAAAAACAAAGAAGGTGATTTGGGTTCAGCTGATTCTGCATCTGTATTAAGAGGAGACAATGTCTATGATGAGTATAAGGTATTACTTGATGAAAACAAAAAAATGGAAAATAAAGGATTAAGCACAGAAGCAATAGGAATTAAAATTCCCCCTACAAAGAATGTTAATGAAACCACAATCTATGATATGAATTTGATTAATAGATTAAAAATAAAATTTAAAGAATGGAAATATGGATGGAAAGAACAACATCAGAGATTTGGAGATGAGTTTGATGAAGAAAGTTACATTGAAGGTCATGAACCATTTTTTATAGATATAAAAAAATCCATTAAAACTAAAATTGTAATTTTGTTGGATCATTCATCAAGTATTGCATCAGATGCTCTAGAATACAAAAAAGCAACTCTAGCACTTTGTGAAGTTTTAGCTTTTCTTAAGGTAAAATTTGCAGTATATGCATTTAGTACTGAAAACAGATCAGTAGTTTGTTGGTCTATAAAACAAGAAAATGTTAAATGGAATAATATTACCGCAAAACGATTAGCACAGATCGTTGCCAATGGATCGACCCCACTAGCAGAAGTATATGATAAAATGTTTCCAATGTTGCAATCAAAAAGTCCAGATATTTTTTTGACATTAACAGATGGTGAGCCTTCAGATCCTGACGCTGTAAGAAATATGACAAAATCTCTTAAGGGATTAGGCATCAATATGGTAGCTTTGGGCTTGGGCCCAAATACAGTAAGGGCTACTACTATAGCAAATAATCTCAGACATTTAGGATATGAAAAAACTATGGCGGTTAGTAGACTGAATGATATTCCAAGTAAAGTGATTAGTATTTTAGAAGGATAATCCATCGAAAAAGATTTCAGATATTTTATATGAGCAAATAATTGATTGCATTTAGAGAAAAAGTATGTCTGAAAATGAAGTTGACAAAATCCTTCTTGAGCGTTTTGAACAAGAGATATGGAATAAGGTTCCTCATCTAGAAGAAACGAAGGTTATCAACACAACACCACTTACTGATCTTACTGAAGATTTGAAAGAATGTGCTAAAAGTGTGTACAAAGCAGATTTTACAGATATGGATCTAAAAGTTTTTGGTAAATTTGATTCCAACTTACTAACTGGTTCAATTAAAGTCAGAGCTGCAGTTCACATTATCCATGACGCTATTGTTACAGGTAATCTGAAGAGTGGACAAACAGTAATCGAAGCAACCTCAGGCAACTTTGGAATAGCTCTTGGATTATTATCAAAACTTGGATTGGTTGTTGTTACACTTGTATCAAAAAAGTTGCAAGAAGGAGTCTTCAAGGAATTAAGAAATGAGAATATACGAATTATGGATCTTGATATGGATATCTGTCCTGCTCCAGGAATGAAAGATGGTGCAGTAGATCTTTTGGCTGCAAAAGCAGCTGCAGTTAATATTCGCTCACAATTATCAGAACTTGGGTTTGATCCTGAAATTTTTGATAAAGAAAATTCTGAAATAGAATCACTTTTAGTTAAACAAGATATCATAAATTTGGCTAAATTTCTTGCTAAGATATACGGATTATTCTGCCCAGAACAATACGATAATGAATTGAACATTGACGTTCATAGGACTGTTACTGCAGTTGAGATGGACCAACAATTACATGAAAATGGTAATTCGCTAGAAGATTTTGAAATTGTTTGTACCTTTGGTACAGGTGGCACCTCTGGCGGCTTGAGTAGATATGTGTCTGAAAAATATGGAAAAAAATCACTGCATGTAGTTTTCCCACATGCTGGTCAAGATGTTGCAGGGATTAGAACAAAAGACAAGACATCCGGCTTGAAACTATACGAATCTGAGAAATATGCTGGCGAATATGAAGTAGATTTTGAACAGGCAAAACATCTTCTAAAGTTTTTTGTAGACAAAGGTCACGACATAGGCGAAAGTACTGCTCTTGCGCTTTATCAAGTGCTAGTTATGGCAGATTCTAGTGGCGGTGGAAAGTTTGTCGTAATTGTTGCTGATGGAATAGAAAAATACCGAAAAAATCTAGAAGCAATATCAAAGAATCAACGTGTTCAAGTTTCGTTAGATGAAGCTGTAGCAAGTGTAAATGACTATGATAAAATAATTTGGATTCATACTCAGTATACTCCACGCGAAGAGGGGATAGAGCTAATTGCAAAATCTCTTGGCGTTGATAAAAGTAAAATCTCTGTTCCAAAAGCAAGCATATCAAATCAACTATTATCAACACAGCAAATTCCAGAAGAGCTAAGCAAAGATTTGCAAGGATCTAAAGGTAAATCATTGTTGATTTGCATGGCTGGAAATACTTCGTTGATGGCTGCTAAAGTACTTGCAGTCAAAGGAATTGTAACTGAAAGTTTGAATGGCGGTATAACAAATTTGCCTGAAGGGAGAAGCACAGATCCTTCTAAATTTGTCAAAGTAGCTACTGAATAATAATCTTGAAATGTCTTTCAGTATCTCAACCATTTGCAGATTTAATAATTTCTGGTAAAAAAATTATTGAATTAAGGAAGTGGAATACAAATTTCCGTGGAGAATTTTTAATTCATGCTCCAATTAAAATAAGAATAGAAGATTGTAAGAGGTTAAAAATAAATAAAAAATTAGTTACAGGTGCGATAATTGGTAAAGCGGAACTTTATGAAGTGAAAAAATATAACTCAGTTAAGGAAATAAAAGCAGATCAAAAATTTCATTTAGCTTCAAAAAGTTTTCATGACAGAACTTATGGATTTATGTTAAAAAATGTAAAATCATTTAGAATTCCAATTTCATGTAAAGGTAAATTAGGATTATTTGAGATAGATATTCCTAAAACAAAAATCAAAGATAATAAGTTGGTAGCAGATATCATTGATGAAGAATATCGTTATCAATGGATAGGACATCATTAGATTAAGTCAAATTTTCAAACCAAGTTTCACTAGTATATATACAGGGCTATTTAAAGTCCGAATTATGCCCCAAACAAAGCCAATTGTTAGTGTTGAAAATGTAGTTGCATCTGCATCAGTTGACCAAAAACTTGATCTAATTGAAATTACAAAAAAATTTCCAGATACTGAATACCACCCTGAACAATTCCCAGGACTTGTTTTTAGATTAAAGACTCCTAGAACTGCAACTTTAATTTTTAGAACAGGTAAGATGGTGTGTACTGGAGCTAAATCTGAAGAGATGGCAATAAAAGCTGTAAATACAGTTGTTCAGAAACTAAGAAAGGGAAAAGTCAAAGTTAAAAAAGATGCTGTAATTACAGTACAAAATATGGTAGCTGCAATTAATCTTGGTGGAAAAATTCACTTAGAACAAGCAGCAAGAACATTACCAAGAAGTATGTATGAACCAGAACAATTTCCTGGACTTATTCATCGAATGCTCGATCCAAAAACTGTGATATTGTTATTTGCATCAGGAAAATTGGTATGTACTGGCGCTAAAAAAGAATCAGATGTTTATCGTTCTGTTCATAACTTGCATGCATTATTAGAAGAAAAAGAACTAATGATTTATGAGTAATAATTATTCCAAATTCTAATATTTTAAAAAATTAGAAATTGACTAACGATATATTTGAAAAAGAAAAGATCAATCTGACGCCTGAAGCAGGATTTGATTTAGTCGGAATAGATTATTTTGCAGACTCTGAAAATCAATTGTATTTAGTTGAGCATTTTGAAATGTATCAAGATGCTTTGAGTGCTAAAAGAGAGAGAAAGAATCATGATGAATATTTTATTTTATACAAGGGGGCAGGAGGAGAATTTTGCTGTAGATAAATCAGAAAAATAGTTTAACTTTACTAAATTTTACAACATCTCTTATCATCAAGTTAAAAATTCCAGAATTATGGTAAATGAAACGAATGAATTGATTGATACCATATACGAAAAGGAAAATTCAATTCATTCTGAACATAATTCTAAACGAATTATTCGTAAAAGTCCAAAGGCAAAATATCAGATTTTTGACGAATCAGAATTTACTCGTGGAAGAGAGGTCTTGGGTAATCTAATTGTTCATGGAATGATAGCCTCAGGTGGAACCGATTTAGATTGGCTTATTGAACACAAGGGAAGTTTTGTAATCTTGGAATTCAAGGGATTTCATAATGATAAGATCAACATTCCAAAAGGTCAAATGATAGCATATGAAAAATTACATGAAAAGTTAAACCAATCAACAAAATGTTTTCTTTACGTTGTAGGATGTGATGACATTGATTTTTCAAATCCAGATTCAACAATATGGATTTTTGAGATGACTCAATGGAAATCAGGAGCAATTCCAAAAAATACCAATGATATTTATGATGAAGATTCAGGTAGACAAAACAAATTCATAGTTTATCGTGAATACATGGAAGAAATTAGTGTAGAGAAGCTTAGAGATATAATTGATTTTCATTGGAAAGAATTTGAAAGAATTATGTAGTAAATGAAAATGTGTTAGATTTTATTTCTACACCATTATTTACGTTGATTGTATAAGTACCAGAACTTTCCCATCCTGGACCTCCAGCAATAGCTAATGTTGAATATCTTCCATCACTTTTTAAAGAAACTTGTTCTGCCCATACAAGTTCATTATTTTTATTTTCAATTGAAAGATTCACAGATCCGGAGGCATCAGATATGCCACTAATTGAAATTATGTCCTTTTTATCATACAATGGCAAATCAGTTTGAATTGATAACGTATCTGGAATTGAATTAGTTGGTGTTACATCAGAAATACCATTAAATGAAATAGCAACTGCAATAATTATTACCAAAGCAACACCACCAATACCTAACATCAATTTTGAATTTTTTGAATTATAAGATGTTATTCGTGACGGAGGCTGAAATGTTTGAATTTTTTGAACAGATGGAGTTTCGGGTATATCAGCATCTGGAACTATTGGAGTTTCTTCTACAGATATTTTGGTTTGAATAACCTCTTTTCTTCTTCCTAGATGTTTTTCTGCTAATTTTTTAACATAATTTCTTTCATAATTGCTAATGACTTCATTATTTTCACAAGCTCTACAAATTTGCTTTAAAATTCTGTCATCTCCAAAGTCCTTGTCTAAAAGAGCATTTACATCATCAAGCAATGAATCAGTCATGTGTGTTTTCTCTCCTTTGATTATTTATGAATACCTTGTTTAAGATTACTGATGATTTCTTTGTGAGAGAAAAACAGGTTTAATTCGATTTTTTGAATGAATTTCCAAAATCTATTTTGAATAGATTTTTTTGGCTTGGATAATGACTGTTCTGATGTAATCCTTTGCAGTAGAATCAGATACTCCCATTTGTTTGGCTCTTTGATAGAGGTTATTTTCTTTAGGATTAATCAAATAGCACTTTAAAAGATAGTTTAGCCTATGAGATCTTTTTTCGTCACTTTTCATAATTTTCCTTTTTTTCTATACTAAAAAGGTCAGAGGATAATGCAATAACCAATTAATTGTATCATAAAATTTGAATAAAACCACATAATCATTTGATTTGGAGAATCTACTGAGAGAATAATTCTGTTCTCTCAGTGCGGTGTCCCTTTGGGGGAACGTGTTTTTAGAAGGGATAGCATCTATTACAATCTTAGTATAAAAGGAAAGGATTTTGAAGTATTATTCTTGTCCTTCAATGCCCATTAATGTCAGAGTTGATCTGATTTTTGGGATTTTTCTTATCTTCCAAGTAATAGTCTCACGTAGTGCTTCTACTTGGTCGGATTTTACTTTAGCCAAGATATCATATGCACCAAATGTGCCATGTACTTCAACAACTCCTTCAATTGATTTTAGTTCCGATATTACTGCTTCTTCAGAACCTAGCTCACAGTTTATGAGAACATAAGCTGTTGCCAATTATGATTCAACTCCTAAATTCATACATTAAACGCCATCTTGAAATATATAAGAATAGTCTAGTTTACTTAAAAATTCAATATCAATTTTGGTTAAATCATAAACAAATGTAAAGTAATATGAAGTAATTTAATAAATTTCTAGGATGATGTGTATGCACTATTCATAATTTTTCCAAGTTCTTCAATATTTTTTGAAAAAGTAATTTTTGAACGTAGTTTAGAACCTCCTTTCATGCCTTTTGTAAATCTGATTGCTTGACTCTTGATATTAGCAAATTTAATTTTGTATTGATTTGTAAGATGCAAATAATCAAAAAATGAATCCAACCGATCTTTGAAAGAGTATTCATTGTAAGAGTTAGTTTTGAGGTAATCGTTTATTTGTTCAAACAAGAATGGATTTCCCATTGCACCACGACCAATCATTACATAATCACAACCAGTCTCATCAATCATAGTTTTAGCATCTTCAGGGGTTACAATATCTCCATTTCCAACAATTGGAATGTTTGATATTTCTTTAAGTTCTTTAATCATCTTCCAATCTGAATTTCCAGAATAACCTTGACTAACAGTTCTGGGATGAAGAGTGATCATTTGAATTCCTTCATCTTCTGCAATTTCAGCAATTTCTCTAAATAGAAATTTGCTAGCATTTGTCACTCCAGAACGAATTTTTAGTGTTACAGGTTTTTTTACAGCATTAACAAGGGTGCTGAAAATTTGTTGAGTTAGATTTATTTCTTGTAGAAGCGCACCACCTGCCATTTGTTGAGTAATATGAGGTGCAGGACATCCCATGTTATAATCAATAATATCAAAATAAGGTTCTACAATCTTTGCAGCTTTTTCTAATGCAAGAAGATCAGAACCAAATAACTGAACTGAAATAGGACGTTCTTGCTCTGAATATTCAATAAATTCTTCTATTGTTTTAGTATTTTCTTTAAGTTGTTTTTCTTTTGCAATAATACTATGAATGTTAGTAAATTCAGTAACAACAAGCCCAGCTCCCTTTTGTTTACATTGTAATCGAAGTGCAGGATCACTTACTCCTGCCATAGGAGCTAAGAATGCCCTACTAGAGAATTTTGGAAGCATGAGATAATTTTATAGTTTAAGTATATTTACTATGCCAAAAATTTATCTAAAAAATTTATGTTAATTATCTGGGCAACCATCTCTATCAAAAACACCATTGAATGGTTCCGGTTGGTTTGTACACAAGTCTACATAATCATTGATTCCATCACCATTAGTATCAGTAAAGTCTTGTGCGTAGTCAGCAGCAAAAGTGAAGTTGAGAGGCATGTTAGTTAAGGTAGTTAATAATAATACTAGGAATGGTAAAAAATATATTTTTTCAATGCTAAAGTTAGCTTGCAGATCCAGTTATTAACCCTCACTCTAGAATTAACTCAAAGGTGTAACAATTGAAAAAAGGTTTCCATGTTAAAGAAAAAACTCGATCAATTTAAGTAAACCAAAATTATATTTTAATTCATGAGTTGTTCTGCCGAAATAATTGAAGAAGACGATCGGTTACTTCAGATCAAACCTGTAATAGTTAAGCAGTTAAAAAAAGCAAAGTATGGAGTTGCTGATCATTCTACAGTAGCACTATGTCATTGGACAAAAAAATCGTTCAAACATGAAGGAGATTGCTATAAACACAAGTTTTATGGAATTTCAACTCATGGATGCATGGAGTTTTCCCCAGCTGGAATGCATTGTGAGAATCGTTGTGTATATTGTTGGAGGCCAATGGAATTTTATGATTCATTAAAAATGGATCCAAAACAAGTTGCAGAACCTGAAGAGATTCTAACAAAATTGATGGCTGAAAGAAAAGAACTGATCAATGGATATTATGGAGATTCAAGAAACGATAAACAAAGATTAGATGAATCATTATTGCCTAGTCATTATTCAATTTCACTTTCTGGTGAACCAACAATGTATCCAAAGTTACCAGAGCTGATCAAATATCTACACTCACTTAAAGCAACAAAATCAACTTTTCTTGTAACTAATGGGCAAGAGCCAGATATGATTCAAAGACTACAGGATGAAGAGGCGTTACCAACACAATTGTACTTGTCAACTAATGCTGCAGACTATGAATCATTTTTGAGAATAAATAAACCAAAATATGATGATTCGTGGGAAAGATGGAATAGAACTCTTGCCATGTTGAAGCATTTGAATACAAGAACAGTTCTAAGAATTACTTTGATTAAAGGCTACAATGACATAAAAGAAATGATTCCAGCATTTACAGAAATGTTTAGAAAAGCAAGTCCGCACTTTATTGAAATAAAATCATACATGCATATTGGTCGTTCAACTAACAGGTTGGAACATTCTAATATGTTAGAAATGGAAGAAATAAGAAATTTTAGTGAACAGGTTGCAAAACAAAGTAAGATATTTTCAATAATGGATGAAAGTTTTGTTTCAAGAATTACAGTTTTACAGAATAATGAACGATTTATTGATCGTTATATTCCTGCCTGTGTAAATACCAATTAGAAAATTTTTTTAGTGCTTTGTACCTATGTGACAATTCATTTTTGTTATTCATTTCAGCAAACGTTTTCCTAGTATTTTTGGGTATAAAGATTGGGTCATATCCCCAACCTTTTCCTTTTTCTAAGTGTGATATAACACCATCAAGTTTTGCATCAAAGGATTGTAGAATTTTTTTATCACAATAACTAATAATAGAAACAAACTTTGCCTTTCTATTATTTTTTAAGAGATTAAGAATTCCTGTGTTTCCAATTGTTTTGAAGACATATGAGGAGTATGGACCTGGAAATCCATCAAGTGAGTTAATGAATAAACCATCATCTTCAATTATTACAGGTTTTTTACATTTAGAAAATGCATCTTTTGCTTTTTTTGATGCAATATTTTTGAGTGAATTTGATTGAATCTCTTCTAAATCAAATTTAAAAAAACCAAGTTTTATTCCAAAGGAATCTAGAATTTTTTTTGCCTCTTGGTATTTGTGCCTATTTGATGATGCAAAAAATAGATCAAACGACTGCTGCATACCTACCACGACTTTCTATGTCTGAAACTAGTTTTGTGATTTTAACGTAATTGGCATTTCCAACAACAGATTTGTAGCCAATTAGAAAGTTTTTCCAAGCAGATTCCATGATTTTTGTATGAGCACTGTTAAGAATTTCTTTGATTAATCTCAAATCAACTGCATGATCTTCAGGTTTTATTGTATTTTGAGACAATCCAAAATCAATGACAAAAACAGTATTTTGGAACAAGATAAAGTTTGATGTTGTTAAATCTCCATGCATTATTCCATTATTGTGCATCGTTCCAACCAATTTTCCAATTTCTTTTGATAATTCAATAATTTTTAATTCAGGTAAATCATGAACCGGTTTTCCAGGAATTTCTTGCATTATGATTAAAGTTTTTTTCAAGTTTACAAAGTAAACAAGAGGTGTTGGAATTCCAAACGACTTTACCTGAGATATTATTTGAGATTCCTTAATTGTTCTTTGTTTACGTATTTTTGAATCAAGAGAAGGATTGCGATAATTTTTTGTTTTTCTAATTTTAAGAATTGCTTTAGAATTTTGCCATTTAGTTTGATATATGTCAGCTTCTGCTCCTTTTTTTCTTAATTTCATTAACATTATATCCAAAGGAATTCAATAAAAATTAATCATGGAGGAAGGAGAAAAGAGAATAAAACAAGAAGATTGTAGTGAAGATAATTTAGGTTCAGGAATTCTGACATTAACTAACAAGAGAGTAGCATTTGATAAAACTAGTGCAAGGATAATGGATTTTTCTAAACGTATGGGAGATACTATACTGGATGTTTCATTAGATGATATGTCCAAAACATGGAAGGAGGGATTACTAATAAAAAAAGTATGTTTTACGGCTAAGACAGGTAAAGATGAACAGACTTACAAGTTTGGAGTTTTCAATACAAAAAGTTGGCTCAAAAGTATTGATAAGGCAATTAATAATAACAAAGATCAATAATCTACTTTAACTGAATCTAATCTCCAAGATTGTGTAATCAAAGTATCTTTTAGTAAAGCACCTCGCTTGACTTGTGATTCTAAAAGTCCAGTCCAGCATATTTGACTTCCACAATCTCCAGCATATTGTATTGGGACTACAAAGAATGTGCATCCATGCCGTTTACATACAGCTTGAAGCATTTCAGATAATCTTTTGTTTGCTGCAACACCACCTACTATCATTAATTCTTTTTTACATGTAAATGACAAAGCACGCTCTACAACCTCACTAATCATTGCAAAAGCAGTTTCTTGAAGTGAATAACATGCATCAACTTTACTTTGTTTTACAACAGATTTTGTTGCAGACAATAAACCTGAAAAAGAAACATCATTTCCTTTTACTGAATATGGCAACATGATATAGTTTGAAGATGTAGATGCTAACTCTTCTATACTTTTTCCACATGGAGAAGCAAATCCAATAAATCGTCCAAATTGATCAAGTAGTTGACCCAATGTAATGTCTAAAGTTTCACCAAAAACTCTCCACTGCTTGTTAAGAAATGCCAAAAGCATAGTATGTCCTCCAGATACTAAAAGTACCAAAGGATTGGTTGCACCTGTAAGTAATTTTCCTAAGTCAATGTGACCAATTGCGTGATTAACAGGATAAATTGGAATTTTATAAAAAGAAGCTAAAGATCTTGCAACAACTGCACCAACGCGTAAACATGGACCTAATCCTGGACCTGCAGCATAAGAAATAAGATCCAGATCTTTGATTGTAGTATTTGCCTCTATAAGACATTCAGACAATACTGAAGAACTATTCTCAATATGATGACGTGATGCTTCTCTTGGATGAATTCCCTCTCCCTCCGCAGGACGATAAATTTTTCTGATATCAGAAAGAATCTTTCCTTTCTTTCCTTTTTTTTCAATTATAGCACAAGAAAACGTATGAGCTGTACTTTCAATTCCCAAACCTAGCATTACTATCCCCTGCTTAACGTGGATACAATTTTGATCACATCTCCACTTTTTAGTTTCTGATCACCGCTGATTCTTTGTTTGGTTTTACAATCAATTGCATGTAAGAATCCCTTAGCAATATCTGCATGAATTAAACCTGCTAAATCTTTTGCAGTAGAATCTTGTGGAAGTAGTTTTGTGTCAGGTAAAATAACACCATCTTTGTTGGTTAGTTTAGTTTCATCTTCTACAGGATATACAACAATAAATTTTAGAGAATCAAAAACAGCAGTGTTTAGAATTTTCTGAATACCAGTAGATGGAATTTTGGAAAACACAGACTTTACCAAATCTAGTGCCTTTTGTTGAGGAGGCAAAATTTCTTTTCCTTCAATAATTTTAAAATCTTCATCTCCAGAAGAATAATTCACAATTCCTGCTTTTGATGCTTTTCGTAAAAGTAATTCAGTTTCAGCACTGCAAAGAATTACAGGATCTGAAATTTTTTTAATAATGTCAAGATCTTGGCAAAGATCTGCTTTATTTGCAGCAATAATCATCGGTTTCGTATTTTTTCTTAATTCTTTAACAAAAGTTTGGATATCAGAATTTTTCCATTCCTTTGGATTTCTAGAAATGAGTTCTAGTTTTTGTAACACTTGATGTACTTGGTAGTCTTTAATACCTAATCCAGTGAATCGTTTTGCAATACCATCAGTTAGTTTTGCTCTTTTCTGATCTATTTCACGGGTAATCTTGTCCCATTCTCTTGTAAGAATATCTGCAAACCATTGATCAAATTCATCTTGAACAAATACAACATCTTCAAGAGGATCATGTGTTCCAACTGGAACTGGTTGTCCTTGAATGTCAGTACTTCCAGCAATGTCAACTACATGAATTAAAACTTCAGCTTGTCTTGCATCATCAAGAAATTGATTTCCTAGTCCCTTTCCTTCATGTGCACCTGGAACCAATCCTGCAATATCAATGAGTTTGATTGGAATGAACCGAATGCCATTAATACATAATTCATTTTCATGTTGAATGCCAAAATGTTTGCATGCACAATCATCTTTAACATAAGCCACACCGACATTTGGTTCAATTGTTGTAAAAGGAAAATTTCCAGATGCTACAGGAGTTTCAGTTGCAGCTGAAAAAAAGGTCGATTTTCCCACATTCGCTTTACCTAATAAACCAATTTGCAATATAGTCAAAAATTCAATTCTACTTATTAGTATTACAGAAATCGTTTAATGCAGTTTATAATGATTTTATAACATGTCAATAGTGATTACTGGGAATCCAGGAGTTGGAAAACATACTATTACAAAGGAAATTGCTGAAAAGCTTGAACTGTCGATTCTTGATATTAATAGTATAGCAAAAGATGCAGGATTGTTTGAAAAAAATAAAGATACATACGATGTGGATACTGAAAAACTAGAAAAAATTCTTGAACAAAAAATTTCAGAGAAAAAGGTTATTGTGGGTCATTTAGCACCTTATGTTTTAGATAAAAATAAAGTAAAGATAGTGATTGTTTTGAGAAAAAATCCCTATGACTTGATCTCAGTCTACAAAGAAAGAAAATACACAGATGAGAAAAGCAAGGAAAATACAGGTAGTGAAGTGTTAGGCATAATTGCACATGACACAATAAGTAAATTTCAAGAAAAGGCATTTCAAATAAACACTAGTGGAAAAAGCATTCAAGAAGTGGTAGAAAAAGTGATGGCTCTAATTTCCAACAACGAAGGTAATGAAGAAGTAGATTGGCTTGATTTGGTTACAAAAAATAATGATTTGAAAAAATTTTTTAATGATTGATTAAATAACGCCTATAAGTTTGTGAAGTTACTTGTTTGAAATTTCTAAAACGGATTTAGCAGGAAGAATAGGTACTCTTTACACTAATCATGGGAAGATTGAGACACCAGCATACATTCCTGTCATTCACCCTGTAAAGCAAACAATCCCATCAAAAAAAATTCGAGAAATTGGTTTTGATTTAGTAATTACAAATGCATACATTACAAAAAACAATTACGGTGATGAAGCTGTAAAAAAAGGAATTCATAAGATTATAGATTTTGATGGTGCGGTTATGACAGATTCTGGAGGTTATCAAGTTTTAGAATATGGAGATGTCAAAGTTTTACCCTCAGAGATGGCAAATTTTGAAAAAGAAATCCTAACGGATTTTGCAATTCCACTTGACAAACCAACAGGATTTGGATTACCATTAAAAAAAGCGGAAGCATACGTTAAACATACTCTCAAAGTTTCAAAGCAAACACTTGACGACAGTGAAGATAATGGCCAGATTTGGATTGGTCCAATTCAGGGAGGAGAGCATTTTGAACTTGTTGCAAAGTCAACAAAGAGATTAGTTGATATTGGTTTTCAGATGTTGGCTTTAGGAAGTCCAGTTGAATTTATGGAGTCATATGAGTATAGACTATTAGCACAGATGATTGTAGCAGCAAAAAAACAAATGCCACACTCTATTCCTTTACATCTTTTTGGAGCAGGGCATCCTCTAACAATACCATTTGCAGTGGCTTTGGGATGTGATACATTTGATTCAGCATCATACATGCTTTATGCTAAACATCAGAGATACATCACAGATGATGGTACACGATATTTGTCTGATATCGCTGTATTTCCATGTAATTGTGAAGTGTGTTCAAAATTCACTCCAGATGAATTACGCCAGCTTGAAGTAACTGAAAAAATCAATCAACTAGCTATACATAACCTCTGTGCAATAAAACTTGAAGTCGATAGGGTAAAGCAATCAATCCATGAAGGAAGATTATGGGAATATGTAATGAAAAAAGCAAGAGCTCATCCCAAATTATTTGAAATGATTGAAGTCATGACAAATAATTGTGAATTTTTTAGTGTAACTACACCAAAATTCAAAGAAAAGGCTATCTTTCTATACGATAAAGAAGACCAATTTCGCCCAGAGGTTCAAGCATATCACAATATGGTTAGAAAATTCAAATCAAAGAAAAAGAAACTAATCATTACCAGAGAATCAAGTTCAAAGCCAGGATATTTGTCTCATCAATATGTTGAACTAGAGAGAAAATTCAAGGATTTTGATTCAATACAGGTATGCCAATATAACCCACAGTTAGGATTAATTCCAATTGAGATTTCAGATATATTTCCAGCTGCGCACCATGAAACTTCTAGGATAGATTTTGATCCAAAAGAATTCCCTACATTTGAAAAGACATGGAGATGTTTCTTTGACAACAATAAGTTTTTGGAAATTCATTATGACAAAAATGACAAATTCTTAAAACATTTTGTAAAAACACTACCAAAAGAAATCAAGAAAAAATCTTTTGTTTAATTAAAAATAATAAAAAAGTGTGTGCTAAAAGATTCAGCTTATAGTGCTGCGTCTTCTGCCCAACCTTTGATGAAGACACCATTTTTGTGAAGAGGAACTGGTTGTCCAGCGGTATAATTCATTGGTCTCATCCAAAAGATTGATTTTGTTGGACATACACCTATGCATGCACCATCAGAAATACATCTCTCTGGATAAAATACAAATGCTTTACCTCTCTTCCAGCCTTCAACTGGTTTAACTCTAAGGACATCGGGACCAAGAGTTGTACAGATTTCTACACATAGTGCACATCCGATACATCTTTGTTCATCGATATCTGGAAGTATTGCTATTGGCATTACAATAGAAACAACACTTAGTGACTATTTAAACCATGATTGAAATTCATAACCGTGTTATGGAATTGATCGAGTTAACATATGCGCAGAAATTAGATTAAAAAATTTAAAAAACAAAAAGATACGTATTTTGTACGTTTATTTTCTCATTGCGTCTACTTGACCAGAAGTGATCCAGTCAAGTAATTCTGCAGAAGAAGGATTAAGTTCCGATTTCTTATCAAGCATATTTTTACACCATATCCAATTGAGTTGGTTTAAGATTGGTTTGTTTGCTTCATCGTCTTTACGTGTTGCGGCGACTAATGCTGGATCTTGCTTCTTAATCCATTCGTCATAAGTTTGTCCCATGTGGATCGAATCTTAGCTTACACTAATTAAAGCTTTTGTAGATTCTATAATAGACATAATGATCGGTTCTACTTTAAAAGAAGGTTTTAACGTAGTTGAGATTTTATTTTAATTCTTCTAATCTAAATTTAACAACATAATGAAAAATGCAAGGAGATTGGATTTAAACAAAAAGTTAACGTATTTTGGACAGTTATTTTCTCATTGCGTCTATTTGACCAGAAGTAACCCAATCAAGTAATTCAGCAGAAGTAGGATTAAGTTCTGGTTTCTTATTCATCAAATTACTAACCCAAATCCAGTTAATTTGGTTTAAAAGTGGTTTGTTAGATTCGTCATCTTTACGTACTTTAGCGACGAGTGCTTGATCTTGTGTCTTAATCCATTCGTCATAAGTTCTACCCATATGGATCGGATCTTAGCTTTACAGTAATTAAAGCTTTTGTGGATTTTATAATATACACAATGATAGATTCTACTCTAAGAAGGTTTTAACGTAGTTGAGATTTTATTTTAATTCTTGGATGTTAAAGTTTTAGGAGCTGCAAACGAAGTTGGCAGATCTGGCTTTTTAGTTAATTGTAATGGAACAAACCTCTTGCTTGATTATGGAGTAATGTTTGGAAGAAGAGGAACACCTCCAGTATATCCACTCCATGTAAAACCAAAAGATGTGGATGCAATCATAATTACTCATGCACATCTTGATCATTCAGGAAATGTACCATCTCTTTTTGTAAGTGGAAATACTGATGTCTATGCTACACCACCAACCTTTGATCTATCAGAGTTATTGATTGAAGATATGCTAAAAATTGAAAAGAATTCACACCCATTTGACCTACCTGAACTTAACAACATGATGAAAAATGCTAAGGAGATTGGATTTAAACAAAAAGTTACTAAGGGAAATGCAACTTTTGAGTTAAGAGAATCAGGACATGTAATTGGTGGAAGTACTGTTTTGGTTGAATCAGAGAAAAAACGACTTTTCTATACGGGAGATATCAAAACAAATGGTTCAAGAATGCTTCGAGAAATGGATTTAGATATAGGAGAAATTGATTTGCTAATTACTGAGAGTACTTATGCTAAAACAGAACAGAAACCTAGAAGAGAATCAGAAAAAGAATTAATTGATTTTGCAAATGAAATAATGGATAGGAAAGGAATACTATTTATTCCATCATTCTCAGTAGAACGTTCTCAAGAAATTGCATGTATTTTAAGGAGTACAAACTTTAAACACAAAATTATCATGGATGGAATGGCACTAAAAGTAAATGAAATAATGTTTAGACATCCAGAATATTTACGAGACCCAAAAGTATTTTCAGAGGCAATAAAAAGTGCAACTGCAATAAGGGAACATTCTGAAAGAAAACGTGCAATGGGTGAACCATGTGTTGTGATATCACCAGCAGGAATGCTAGTAGGTGGAAATGCAGTATATTATTTACAACAATTATCTTTTGATGCTAAAAATGGAATAGCACTAGTATCGTATCAAGGTGAAGGAACACCAGGAAGAAAATTGCTTGAAACAGGAAAGGTTTCAACTAGAGGCAAAGATCTTAATGTTACAGCAGAAGTAAAACAATTTCAATTTTCAGGTCATGCAGATAAAAAAGAATTGTTTGAGATGATGAAAAAAATCAAAGGGAACCCCAAAGTGCTTACAGTTCATGGAGATTCAGAATCATGTGACCTATTTGCACAAGAAATTCATGAAAAGTTTGGGTTTGAAGCACATGCGCC
>Ga0208748_1000237_pt1 | contig 28435 bp, 22 predicted proteins | sample Knorr_S7_td_Bott_FD_185599 | JGI IMG/M metagenome (GOLD analysis project Ga0208748, IMG submission 185599) | Marine microbial communities from Southern Atlantic Ocean transect - Knorr_S7_td_Bottom_ad_4513_LV_A (SPAdes) (version 2) | ecosystem: Environmental > Aquatic > Marine > Oceanic | place... | reverse complement strand
GATATTGGTTTTGGGAGCCAGATTCGATCCTACGTATTCCACCCGTACCAAATGGTAAAAGATCACCGTACCAAGGAAGAAAATGGAAATACCCAGGCCGTCATGGATGGTGATTTAAATCCATTTATTAAAGCATTTTTATTAAGTACAATTGGCACTAAAAAAGAAGCCATAAAGGAATAGTCATGTCAGACGAGCATAAAAGTTTACAACAGATCATTGATTTCAGACTGGAAAAATTGAAAAAACTCAGAGAAGATGGGGTTAACCCTTATCCAACCAAATATGAGCCCACCCATAAGAGCGAATCTATCAAATCCAACTATGATGAATTGGAAGGGAAAACGGTCAAAATTGCTGGAAGAGTCATGGCAATTCGAAAGATGGGTAAAGCATCTTTTGCGCAGATTATGGATTCGGAAGGGCGGATTCAGTTTTTCATAAAAAGAGATGATGTTGGAGAAGAATCATACACTCATTTTAAATTATTGGATATTGGCGATTTTGTGGGTGTGGAAGGATACGTGTTTACCACAAAAACAGGTGAAATCTCGATTCACACAGATGCGATTACGATTTTAGCCAAAAGCATTCGTCCCTTACCCGTTGTGAAAGAAAAAGACGGTGAAGTGTTTGATGCATTTACAGATAAGGAACAGCGCTACAGGAATCGCCACCTAGATTTGATCTTAAATCCTAAAGTAAAAGATACCTTTGTAAAGCGCGCCGCTATTATTAAAACAATTCGGAATTTCCTGGATGATCGTGGATTTCTTGAAGTGGAAACACCGGTCCTCCAGCCACTATACGGCGGTGCAAATGCCCGGCCATTTACCACATATCACAATACGCTTGACCAAACACTGTATCTCCGCATCGCGGATGAACTCTATCTAAAGCGACTCATCATTGGCGGCATCGATCGGGTTTATGAACTCTCGAAAGATTTTCGGAATGAAGGTATGGACCGAAACCATAACCCGGAATTCACCATGCTGGAATTCTATTGGGCCTATGCAGATTATGAAGATTGCATGGATCTGGTGGAAAAAATGGTACGGGAAGCCGCAGAAAAAGTGGGTGCACTCCAGGTGGATTGGGGCGGATTAGATATTGATCTTTCCAAACCATTTGCACGAATACCCATGCTGGAATTATTGAAAGAAGTCACAGGAAATGATCTAGGTAATGTTACAGATGATGAGATTCGATCTGTGTGTATAGATAATAATATTTCAGTGGATGCGACGTGGAATTATGGACAAATGCTGGATGAACTTATGAGCAAATTGGTTGAGCCTAATTTAATTCAACCCACTTTCATAATTGATTATCCTAAGGCGATCTCACCTTTGGCCAAAGCACATCGAAATGGTGACCCAAATTTAGTTGAGCGGTATGAACTTTTCATTGGCGGTGCAGAATTTGCAAATTCCTTTTCAGAATTGAATGATCCAATAGATCAACGAGAAAGATTGGAGGCTCAAGCTGCTCTTAAGGAAAAGGGCGATGAGGAAGCTCAACCCGTGGATGAACAATTTATCCAAGCCATGGAATGTGGCATGCCACCAACAGGCGGTGTGGGTATCGGCATTGATCGTCTCACCATGTTACTTACAGGAAATCGTTGGATTAAAGATGTGATTTTATTTCCAGCCATGAGGTCGGAAAACTAAATATTATGGTCTTTAGCCTTCGGCTGGCTCTCCGTTACTTATTTTCCCCCAATAAAGGCAGTTTTTCGTCAACGGCCAGTTGGCTAGCCATTGGCGGACTTTCAATTGGGATTACTGCCTTAATGCTTACTGCAAGTATCATTCAAGGTTTTCAACAGGTTATTTCAGAAAAACTTTCATCTTTTGAAGGTCAGGGCAGGATTCAGCATATTCTTGGGAATCAACTGGATCTGTCTAACCCAAAACTGGATTCATTGATTCAATCAAATTCTGGCTCATTTTCGCCATTTATCCGAGGCGTTTGTATGGTTCGTGCCGGCTCCCACGCAGATGGAGTTCTAGTTGAAGGTGTTGAATTTCTCCCTAATGCTATTTCCGGAGAACAGAATAATCAATTAAATCCAAATGAAATCGTTTTAGGAATTGGATTAGCAGAGGAATTAAAAATCAATTTGGGAGATAAAGTTTATCTCCAGGTTTTTTCATCAGGAGCATCTTCATCGTTTTTCCGCAAAATAAAACCGTTTAGTGTAAAAGAAATCTTTCATTCGGGTCTCCAGGAATATGATAAAACTTTGGCTTACGTTCATTTGGATGATGCTAGGAACTTATTTGGGTATGACAATAATTCTGTATCTGGTATGATTTTAAATAATGCCAAAGTTTCTGAGATTAGAGAGCAAATATCGTATCCATACTTCTATGAATCCTGGCGAGACCGCCACGCACTTCTTTTTGAATGGATCGACCTTCAGCGGTGGCCCGCCTATATTATGTTTGGGCTTATAGCACTTGTAGGAATTGTAAATATTATTGCAGCAATTGCCATGATTATCACCGAGAAATCCAGTCAAATTGGAATTCTAATGGCGCAAGGGACCCAAAGATCTGACCTAAAGAGAATTTTTATGATCCAAGGCGGGTTTATTGGTCTCTTGGGTGGCATGATAGGTGGATTACTTTCCATGACCATCATTTGGATCCAATTAAAATTCGAGATTCTGAAAATTCCAGCGGAAATCTATTTCATGGACCAAATCCCATTTTCGTTTGATTTTCCTGTATTTGGCTCCATTCTAATCATCACCTTCATTTGCTGTATGTTAGCGTCCTGGTGGCCCACAAAAGTCGTCAGTTCCCTAAATCCTGCTGCTGCATTGAGATTCGAATGAGTTGGGAGAATAAAGTCTCAAAACGATTTTCTGACTCATCCAAACACAGGGGATGGTTTTCCGGATTATTTTCAATGATCGGAATGGGCGTGGGCTGTTTTGCCATGATTGTCGCTTTATCGGTCATGAATGGATTTGAATCACTGGTTCACAAAAAATTGAGAGGGTTTGAAGGCGATCTTCGTGTGTTAGGTCAAGTTTCGGAAATTGATATTACCGAATTGGACGGAATTGAAATAGTAATGCCCTTTATGGAACGCCGAGGTGTCATTGAAGAAGGGAGCGACCAGAGGGTGGTTTCACTCAAAGCAGTTAATGTGGAAAAAATGGCAGAATTTTATAATTTACCACTACGAGGAGAAACTCCGGATATTGGTGAAGTTGCTTTGGGGCAGGATCTTGCCTTCCGATTAGGTAAAGATGTTGGCGATAATATAACAGTTTATAGCCCCATTGATCAATCCTTTGGATTTGGTTTACCTCCAAAAATGAAAATGATAATCAGTGGTATATTTTCAACGAGAGTTCTGGATTATGACGATCGATTTGTATTTTTATCGCTTCAGGACGGAAAAAAATTATTTAAACGTAAATCCGGATTGGATGGAATTGATATACGTGTTTCCCCTGATACAAAAGTTTCAACTTTAAAGTCCGATTTGGAAACAAAATTGAATGATTCTGTTACGGTTTATTCTTGGGAAGACTTGAACCGATCTTTAGTAGATGCCATGAAAATGGAACGGGTAGGTACTATTGTGATTTTGAGTTTAATTTTTTTAGTAGCGGCGTTTAATCTTGCTGCTGCAATGTCTCTAATCTCCATACAGAAAATGAAGGAAGTGGGAATTTTAAAAGCCATGGGAGCACCCACTTATTCTATTCAAAAAATCATTATACGGATGGGATTAAACAGGGCAGGGAAAGGTGCAATTTACGGATTCATTTTTGGTATTCTGTTCGTTATGGCTCAAAACCAATTCGGGTGGATACCCATACCATCAGATATTTATTTTATTGATGCATTGCCCATGGTACTTTTTCCAAAAGATTTAATCATTGTGATCTTTATTTCTTTCATGTTTATTCTATCGGCTTCATTTATTTCAGGAAGAAAATTGGCTCACACACAAATCAAGGATGCGCTCCAATGGGCAAAATGATCTTACAGGCGAAAAATATAAATAAATCTTTTTCCAATGGAAAAACAAAACTTTCGGTACTTCGAGATTTTTCGCTGGATGCAGAAGCCGGGCAAATTATAACAATTATGGGGCAATCGGGTTCTGGAAAAACGACAGCCTTAAATATTCTAGGCACATTGGATCAGTTCGATTCCGGAGAATTAACTATCAGTGGCAGACAAGTTCAATCCATGAATGAAACTGAATTATCAAAAATTCGAAACAGGGATATTGGTTTTGTTTTCCAATTTCATCATTTATTACCAGAATTTTCAGCAATTGAAAATATTTTAATGCCAACTTGGATAAACAGGAAAGTTGATAATACAGAATATGCTTTGGACTTAATTGATAAAATGGGATTGACAAATAGAAAAGATCATTTTCCCAGCCAATTATCTGGCGGTGAAAGATCCCGTGTGGCAGTGGCTCGTGCATTAATGAATAAGCCTAAATTAGTTTTGGCCGATGAACCAACTGGGAACTTAGATGAAAAAAATGCAAATAAACTCATTGACCTTTTAGGTCAAATTAATAAAGATTTTCAACAGGCGATCGTGCTTACAACACACAATCCGCAAGTTGCACGAATCGGCCACAAACAATATATATTAGAAAACGGAGCCCTATCCAAAAAAGTATAGATATTATATGAAAGAAAATTTCTCAAAGCGCGTCCAACAAATTATTAAACAGTCAAAAGAAGAAGCAATTCGTTTGGGACATAGTTATGTGGGCTCCGAGCATCTTTTAATGGGATTATTAAATGCAAATTCAGGATTGGGTAAAAAAGTTCTGGATGTATATGATATTGATCCAAATGAAATGGTCGCAATGATTGAGGACATGATCAAAACATCTGGCGGGACCATGACACTTGGCCATTTACCTTTAACCCGACGTGCGGAACGGATCCTGCGAAATGCATTCAGTGAAGCATCTTCCCGTGGAGATACGATAGCTGACGACGAGCATTTACTTTTAGCTATGTTAAGAGAATCTGAAGGAATCGCATATGAAATTTTAAAGTCGTTCTCATTAGACTACGATACGGTAAGCGAATTAATTCAAACTACAGAGGAAACACCAAAAACGGATAAAGAGATTTCTACCCAGCCTAAAACCAAAAGTACAACACCAACGTTAGATCATTTTTCACGTGACATCACAGAACTTGCAAGAAAAGGGAAATTAGATCCGGTGATTGGACGAGAAATTGAAATTGAACGTGTGACTCAAACGCTGACTCGTCGAAAGAAAAATAATCCTGTATTAATCGGAGAGCCAGGTGTTGGGAAAACAGCTATTATTGAAGGTTTGGCCCAAATGATTATCCGGAAAACGGTACCAAGGATTCTCCATAATCAACGTATTTTGTCCCTAGATCTGGCTGCAATAGTTGCAGGTACAAAATACAGGGGACAGTTTGAAGAGCGTCTTAAGAGTGTAATGATGGAATTAGAATTAAGTGAAAATATTATCATTTTTATAGATGAGATCCACACATTGGTGGGTGCAGGAGGAGCATCGGGTTCTCTCGATGCATCTAATATGTTTAAACCATCTTTGGCTCGTGGAGATATTCATTGTATCGGTGCAACTACTTTAAATGAATATCGAAAATATATTGAAAAGGACGGAGCGTTAGATCGACGATTCCAGAAAATTACTATTAATCCTCCATCAATTGATGAATCCGTAGCTATTCTTCATGGATTGAAAGATAAGTATGCAGAGTATCATAAGGTGAAATATACCGATAATGCCATTGAAGCATGTGTCCACCTTTCAGACCGATATATTTCTGACAAATTTTTGCCGGACAAGGCCATCGACGTTATGGACGAGGCTGGTGCCAGGGCACATATGTATAATCTTGAAGTACCTAAGGAAATCCTAGTAATAGAAGAGACCCTACAAACAATTAGAGATCAAAAAGAGTCAAAAGTTTCTTACCAGCTATTTGAAGAAGCAGCGATTCTTAGAGATCGAGAAAGGAAACTGATCCAGCAATTGGATGATGCACAGAAACAATGGCAAAATGAAGAAGATGAATCACCAATTAAAATAAATGCAGAAAATATTGCGGATGTAGTTTCTCTAATGACTGGAATTCCCTTATCTAAAGTAGCAGAATCAGAAAGTCAACGTTTATTGTATTTAAACAATGAATTAAGTAAATATATTATTGGTCAAGAAGAAGCGATTGTTTGTTTAACGAAGGCCATTCGTAGAGCCAGAACTGGATTAAAAAACCCGAACCGGCCCATTGGAGTCTTTTTATTCCTTGGACCAACAGGTGTTGGAAAAACAGAGTTAGCAAAATCTTTGGCAAAACAATTATTTCCCCATAATCAGGCGTTGATAAAATTGGATATGTCTGAATTTTCGGAACGATTTTCAATTTCGAGGTTAATTGGAGCGCCACCCGGATATATCGGTTATGAAGAGGGTGGTGAACTTACAGAAAAGGTTCGACGAAATCCTTATTCGGTGGTTTTGTTAGACGAAATTGAAAAAGCCCATCTCGATATTTATAATGTATTACTTCAAGTATTTGATGAAGGAGTCTTGACAGATGGACTCGGCCGAAAAGTTGATTTTCGTAATTCAATAGTTATTATGACATCTAATATGGGAACAAGAGAGCTGAAAAATAATGAATATGGGTTTGGAGAAAATAAGAAAGATAAAAATTATGTTAAAATGAAAGAGGGTATAATGGAGAAAGTCCAAAAGATATTTTCTCCAGAATTAATGAATCGAATTGATGAATCAATCGTATTTCAATCTCTTAATGAACAAAATGTTTACGATATTATCGATCTTCAATTGTCCGATCTTATTCAAAATCTTTCCAAATTAGGCTTAAGCCTAAAATTAACCAAAACAGCAAAAAAACTACTGGCTAAAAGTGGATATGATCCAAAATATGGGGTTCGTCTTCTCCGAAGGGAAATTCAACGATTATTAGAAGACCCTATCTCAGAAACGATGCTGAAAAAGGGTTTAGCTAAAGGAACAGTCATCACGGTGAAGGCTATAAGAAAATCACTCCATTTTACCTATAAATCTGGAATATTAACCAAAAGAAAAAAACCGAAATTGCCTTCTAAATAAACTGTAGTCTGCCATATAGGTGGATAATTATTCTCTTTCTGTCATAATAGTCAAGCATCGTTGGTGGTACGCTCCTTGCTTCATTAAATCAAATTTATTAATCTAAAATTATTATCGACCATAAGGAGATAAAATGGGCAAAATTATCGGAATTGACCTTGGAACCACAAATTCATGTGTTGCCGTTCTTGAAGGTGGAGAACCTACTATAATTACCAATCCGGAAGGCGGCAGAACAACTCCATCAATTGTTGGATTTACCAAAGATGGCGAACGCCTTGTTGGGCAAGCTGCAAAACGGCAAGCTGTTACAAATCCAGAAAATACTGTTTTTTCGATCAAGCGTTTTATGGGTAGGCTATTTAAAGAAGTGGGTAATGAATTAAATGAAGTCCCATATAATGTGAAGAAAAATTCTAATGGAGCCTGCGTTGTTAATATTGGGTCGAAAGATTATACTCCACCTGAAATTTCTGCAATGATTTTACAAAAACTCAAACAACAAGCAGAGGAACATCTTGGGACTAAAGTAACTGATGCTGTTATAACAGTACCAGCATATTTCAATGACTCCCAACGTCAGGCTACAAAAGATGCGGGCAAAATTGCTGGGTTGAATGTTCGTCGTATCATTAATGAGCCAACTGCTGCTGCTCTTGCATATGGACTTGACAAAAAGAAAGATGAAAAAATTGCTGTTTTTGATTTAGGTGGCGGAACATTTGATGTATCAATACTCGAATTAGGTGATGGTGTATTTGAAGTGAAATCATCTAATGGTGATGGGCATCTTGGTGGCGATGATTTTGACCAGAAAGTTATAGACTGGATTGCAGATGAATTTAATAAGTCCGATGGAATAGACCTTCGAAAAGATCCAATGGCTCTCCAGAGATTAAAAGAAGCAGCGGAAACTGCAAAAAAAGAATTATCATCTTCAAAACAGACAGATATTAATCTTCCGTTTGTGACTGCTGATGCATCGGGTCCTAAACATTTAAACTTGACTCTATCCCGAGCTAAATTTGAAGATTTGGTAGGAGATTTGGTTGAGCGCACTGTAAAACCATGTTTGCAAGCAATAAAAGATGCTGGACTTTCTACAAGTGAAATTGATGAAGTTATTCTAGTTGGAGGATCCACTAGGATTCCAAAGATTCAAGAGAAAGTCAAAGAAATTTTCGGAAAAGAACCGAATAGAAGTGTTAATCCTGATGAAGTTGTTGCATTGGGTGCAGCGATTCAAGGCGGTGTCCTCTCTGGTGACGTGGATGATGTCCTTTTATTAGATGTTACACCACTATCTTTAGGGATTGAAACATTGGGTGGAGTTTCGACTAAGCTAATTGAAAGGAATACAACGATTCCCACCAATAAATCACAAGTATTTAGCACTGCCGCTGATAATCAAACAACCGTTGAGATTCATGTCCTTCAAGGTGAAAGAGAAATGGCACTTGATAATAAGACTATTGGCCGTTTTCATTTAGCGGATATTCCGCCATCACCTCGCGGTATACCACAAATTGAAGTTTCATTTGACATCGATGCCAATGGAATCCTAAATGTGAATGCGAAGGATAAAGCTACAGGAAAAGAACAAAGTATTCGTATTGAAGCCTCTAGCGGATTATCTGATACAGAGATTGATAAAATGGTTAGTGACGCTAAGAAACATGAAAGTGAAGACAAAGAGAAACGTGAAAAAATTGATCTTGTAAATCAAGCAGAACATTTAATCTATGAAACAGAGAAGAATATAAAAGAACACGAAGAAAAACTGGATGAAGCTGAAAAAGATGGTTTAACGGAAAAAGTAGACTCTCTTAAAAAAGCAAAAGATAGCGGTAATATTGATGAAATTAAATCATCTATGGATGCCTTAAATGCTTCTTGGAGCGCTATAGCTTCAAAAATGTATGATGCTTCAAAGCAGGAAGAGGGAGTTCCTAATACAGAAAGTACTCCTAATTCTAATGAGCAAAAGAAAAAAGAAGATGAAATCGAAGATGCCGATTTTGAAGTAGTTGATTAAATACCTTTACGCATTGATAAAAAAAGCGCTCCAAAGAGCGCTTTTTTTATATGTGGAACTCCCTTTCTAATTTGGTGTTCACTTTGTAATGTATCCATGATGCTAAATCGTAAAAAATATATTCTCGGTACAGGCGCTGTATTGATCCTAGTGATAATGTTCATACTAAGAGCTGAATTCTGGGGGGCTTATATCCAATCAAAGATAAATGAAAAGATCTTTCATAAAGGTTGGACAATAAATATTGGAAAAATATCTGGGTCACTTATAGGGACCACAAATTTTGAAGAGATTTCATTTATCCACAATATTGGCACCCAAGTTAAAATAGAAAAAATGTCTATAAATGTTGGATATTTAGCGACATTATCAGGCGAATTAACATTCGATATTTTAACTATCGATGAAATGACAACTCATATCGATAATAAATTAGGAATTGATAGTTCTGATAGTCTTGATATAAACGAATTAAAAATACCATTTCATATAAAATCATTTTTTGTGTCTGGGAAAATATTATCAATAATCAATGAAAACCCATATCGTTTGAATGTAATGGTTGGCGGGAAATTAAAAGGCGGTGATCATCCTATTTTAATGTGTGATTTATTTAGTCTCTCTTTAGGAGAAAATCCGATATATGGTATCAATCTTCGTACACTTTCGTTGGGACTTGATGGATCGTCTTTTTATTTAAATAAAGTGAACGGAGATTTTTTTGGATTACCAATCAAAGGTGAAATGACATTTGATTATAATCGTTCCTTTTTATCAGGAAATGTGAATTTTACTGGATTTACAATACCCGAAGAATTATTTGAGAGCCTCCCTTTAAAAACTAAATTTTCGTCATTTTCTGGTCATTTTGTTTTTGAATCAGATTTAAAATATTTTGATGGAAAATTGAATGTTGAAAACGATTTAGGATTAGATATGTCAGGTGAATTTCGAATAAGTAAAAAGAAAACAGCTTGGATTTTAAAAAATCTTCAACTCAATGGTGAAAGTTCCAATCTAACTATGAATGGAATTTGGGAAAATGGAGAAAGGGTCAATACCACATTGATTCTTTCAGATTTAGATTTAAGTCGATGGATAATTGGACAAAATCACACACAATTATCTGGGTTAGCGATTTTAGATGCGGGTTTAACCAAGAAAGGTACCATAGATCAAATCGATTTAACACTTGAGGTAATTGAATCAAAATTATTTGAAGAAGGTGAAATATCGATACATGGTCAACTCTCATATCAAGATAGCGTTATTTCCACAGTGGACCCTGTATTGGTTATGGTTGGGGATAGTTACCTTACCATAGATGGAGAAGGAAATTTCAAGAACAATACAATTGATATTCTTGCAGAATTAGAAAGAGCTGAAATCAATTTAGTTAATCAATTTCTTCCGGGAGAATTTTTATCCGGCCAAGCCACAGGTCGACTTAAAATCCAAGGGGATTTTCATTCTCCCTCAGTTAATTCTGAACTAATATGTAATGAAATAAAAGTAAATGATTTTCATTTGGAATCGCTTGAATTTAAATCTGAAATTTCAGTTTCTGATTCTCTAACCTCTGGTATTATTGATATGAAAGCAGGTGCAGGAACTTGGAGAAATCGGAATTTTGATAGCGGTACAATAAATGCAACGATCCGAAATAGTGAAATCGTGATTGAAAGTTGTCATTTTAAATCTGGAGATGACTATCTACAAGCATCCGGAGAATACGATGGAATTAATCAATATTTAATAAATCAATTACAAGTTGTATATCAAAATCATTTCCTTGTAAATGCTCGACCAGTTTCTTTTTCCTTTCAGGACTCAATTCTCAATGTTGATCCCTTTGAATTCCATATTAATGATGGGGTGTTTGAAGGAGTAATAACAGGTGGGGACACGCCGGAAGGGCGATTCAAAATGTCAAATTTTAATGCTGGAATATTAACGCAATTTTTACAAGATAAACGCCTTCAGGTTTCTGGAATTGTATTTGGCGAAATTTGGATGCAATGGGCAAAAAGTGCCCTAGTGGTTGATGTTGATTTGTCCCTAAAAAAGGGGATTTATATGGAAGAAGCCTTCGATGAAATGACACAATCCTTTTTATTTAAGAATGGAATTCTCCATATTGATGATATCTCAATGACCAAGGGAGAATCAATGGGGTTTCAAGCCAGTGGAATCATACCCATGGGGAAAAATAATGTGGGGAAGACGCCAATCTCATTAAAATCTAATTTTTCTCAGCTTTCATTAGGGTTTATCCATAAATTTATACCAAAATTTTTTACTTTGGGTGGAAAGGCTTCAGGATCATTCCATTTAAAAGGAGTTCCTGAAAAAACTTTATTTACCTATGATTTTGATATCCAAAATAGCGTATTTGATTTGATAGATTTAGGTCAAGTTTCTGTAAAAGGATCCTATGATGGACGAAGGTTATTTGTAGAAAAAGCTAAAGCTATTCGCCATGATGGTATAATTGAATCAAATGGTTCAGTCCCTTTTGATTTCAATATTAATTCTCCAAATATTGGACAATTCTTTTCGGGTGGTTCGATAGATTTCCATACGACAGCTCAATTGGAATCATTACCATTTTTATCCCCTTATATAGCAGATTTGGATTCAGTACGAGGTAATATTGACATTTCTTTATCCTTAACAGGTCCTGTTGATTATATGGAGCGTAGCGGACATATTAAAGTGAAAAATGCAAAGATTTATACCCTTTTGATCTCTGACCCAGTTACATCGGTCGATGGAGATGCCTATATGAATCATAATCAGCTGATAATACAGAGTATACAGGCCACGCTTTATCATTCGAATGGGAAATATTTACAACCTAATAGTCAAAACACAACTATTACTGGGGCAATGGATTTCACCCAGTTTTTTAATCCTGGATATAATTTACATGTTGTTGGGAATGAAACTTCCTTTAAAACACTTTATTTAGATATTATTGGGCAAAGTAATTTAGATCTTACAATTGTCGGGAGAGATACCATCACTATCGCTGGTAAAATCGAAGCATTGGACGCAACCGTTTTCTACGAGTTTGCATCAGAAGAAGTGGGAACCGCTATTTCGGAAGAAACCGGTCCTGTAATGTCATACCAGATCAATATACCGATTAAAGGGACTGTATTATTTCAAAATTCCCAGATAGATGCTATAATAATTGGTGAATTAAGTTTATCACAGATCGGATATCAGGAAATGGATTTTGGTGGTGAACTATTTGTAGATGATGGAAATGTTTTTTCTTATAAAGATAATTTTAAGGGGCTCAGAGGGTATGTGAGTTTTGATAACAAAGGATTCAATCCATTCATTGATGTTAGTGCATTTACCATGATTGATAATGAGCGGATTAATCTTCGCATAAACGGTGGAATAGATGATTTGGATATTTCATTAGAATCTAGCAGTGGTTTTTCTGAAAGTGATATTCTAGAATTACTGACATGGGGAAAACGATTTGAAGACCAAGAATTAACATCAACCGGATTTGGGAATCAAACAGTGTCTATTCTAGGGTCTCTTCTTGAGAATCAATTTGAGAAAAATTTGAAAAGTTCTGAATTTGGTAAAATGGGTTTGATAGATGATATCGCTATATCAGGCGCTGCTGGATTACTTCAAGGAACGAATGAAGATTTTGAAGTGACTGCAAAACGACAAATAGGGGACAAAACTTTCTTAAATTTATCCTATAAAAGATCCTTTTCTTTGACGAATCCGAACCGATCACAGATCGGTGTTGAATATAAATTAAACCGACATTTTTCTGTGGTAGGTAATATAGACGAAGATGGAAATTTGAACCTTAAATACCGCTATCGTTACGCTTATTAAATAATTCGTGAAACATAAATATAAAATTCTTTTATGCCTAATGGTATGTATGGATTCAGCGCGCCCCCAAAATGAAAATGTTGTGATTAATTCTGTTACTTTAACAGGAAACGATAATGTTTCAATGAATGAGATACTTTATATCATTCGTCTACGACCACCAAACTGGTTTTTTCGTCGACCAGGATTCGATTCTCGTCTTGTGAAACTAGATGCTTTAACATTGAAGAGTTACTATCATTCTAAGGGATATCTCGATGTTAAGGTTAATGAATCCTATACGATAGATAATAATTCTGCTGATATTGTATATCATATAAATGAAGGGGAACAATTTAATATATCTCAAATAATAGTGACAGGTAATGAAATCATTAAAGATAGAAAAATAAAAAAATTGCTAGGTCTCGTGGAAAAAAAACCTTACAACCCTGTTTTAATTAATGACAATATATTCGAAGTTGAAAATGTATATCATCAACTCGGAAAATTATTTTTCACAATCAAAGTGTTAGATGAGATCTCGGATTCGGTTAAAGTGATTATACAAATTAATGAAGGTAAGGACATCCGAGTTAAAAACACATTTTTAGAGAAAATCGGTGGTATTGATAGTTCATTAATATGGAGAGAACTGACCTATGAGTTGGGGCATATATATTCTAAAAAAACAATGGATAATACATCACGAAGACTTCGAGAAATGGGTGTTTTTTCAATGGTGAATATGATTCCAGTTAAGGTTGCAAATTCTGATTCGCTTGTCAATATGGTGATTGAATTTAGACGCTATAAACAACGGGAATGGATTTCAGATGGCGGATATGATCCTATTCGATTTGCTGAAGGTGCCGAACCTTTACCCGCCATAAGTGGAACAGTAGAATGGCGGAATCGATCCTTTTTTAACACACCAACTCAATTCTCCACGAAACTATTAGCCGGTGTACCGATGGAAGAACAATTTGTACTTCCCCGCCTCAGATACGATGTGAGTTTTGCCAGCAGTTGGTTTATGGGAATACGTTTCCCATCGAAGCTCACTGGATTTTATGAATCATTCATTGAATACAAAGACAAGATTAAATCGATAGAACGATTTGGAATCAAACTTTCTCAATATGTTCGATTCGACAAAAGGTCATATTTTGAAACTAATTCAGTTTGGGAATCATTCAGTGATCAATCAGAATTACAGAATAATATTGAGCAAAGATCATTTTCTCTTAAGATTAATCTTGATAAAAAGGATGATCCTATTTTTACACGGAAGGGATATTTATTTTCAGTTGTTTTCAAATCTGCAGGGTATATGTTAGGTGGAGAAAGAGACTATCTAAAAGCTGATTTTAATTATCAAGTTTATATACCAGTGGGTAAAAAATCGGTTTTTGCAACTAGAATTAAATTAGGCCGTTTATGGGGGTGGGATTCCAACTTCACGGACTACAGTTACGAAAAATATTATTTGGGTGGAAGTACGTCGATGAGGGGTTGGGATGTGCTTAGGTTTAAAAAGGAAAATAATAAACCTATTGGAGAAATTATTCGTTTCATGACAAATATTGAGTATAGGTTTCCAATTTATAAAATGTTTGGTTTTATTCTGTTTGTTGATGGTGGAATTTTAACGGATCATACCGTTAATGTTTCTACAAATATCATAAAATGGGATTCAGGATTTGGCGTCACAATTCAAACACCTATTGGACCAGCTAGAATTGATTATGCTGTTCAAATTAATGAACCAAACAATAGAAAAATCCAATTAGGTATCCAATATCTATTCTAATTCAGTTTATTATTTATCGGAACCGATATATCATTCATGCATTAAAATTCAGACCAAACTCTTTTTAGAAGGGAAAACAGGCATTAATTTCCGCCGCTTTAAAACTAAAGGAAGACAATGAAAACTAAACTTATTCTATCAATAATAGGATTGCTATTCATCACGGGTTGCTCAAAATCAGCCGATGAATTGTTTGAACTATCAAACGATAACTTAAAAAATAATGAGATTGACCAAGCAATTATAGATTTGGAAACTCTCGTGTCAAAATATCCGCAAGATAGTTTGGCTGCTTACGCCCAGTATAAGTTGGCATCTATTCAATTGAATTGGAAAAACAACCTAACGAATGGATATGTAGCTCTCCAGACAACTGCAAATAATTTTGGGGAGTCAATACAGGGGATTCAGGCTCAAAAAGAGATCGACCAATTTCCAGAATATATTTTGAATAAAGCAGAATCTCTTCGAAAAAGAAAAATGGTAAAAGAGGCGGTTGACCATCTGATGTATTTGACAGAGAAATATTCGCAGCACGAACTCACACCGAAAGGACAATATATGCTCGGCGATCTTTATATGAATGAATTTCGAGATTTTACTACGGCAGTTCAAGAATATAGAAAAGTAATAGAGAATTTTGCTGGTTCATCACAGGAAGCTCACGCACTTTTCATGATTGGTTATATCTATGCAAATGTTGTAAATGACCCAAAAAGTGCTCAAATCGAGTATAATGAATTTTTAAAAAGATTTCCAACTCACGAATTAGCACCCTCTGTCAAATTTGAAATTGAGTATCTTGGAAAGGGAATTGAAGAAATTCCCGCATTGAAACACATTACATCCTAATATTTAATTTATGAGCGATTTTAGTTTAACGGAGATCAATGAACGGATCTCAAAATCATCATTATTTGTAGATGAATTGAAAAAAGCAATGTGTCAAGTTATTGTTGGTCAAGATGTTTTGATCAATAAGATACTGATTTCCATGTTGGCGAATGGCCATATTTTGTTAGAAGGTGTCCCAGGTTTAGCAAAAACGCTTACAGTCAATACATTAGCACAACTTATATCTACAAAATTCCAACGCATCCAATTCACACCGGACATGTTGCCCGCTGATTTATTGGGGACATTAATTTATAATCAGAAAACGGGGAAATTTGATACACGAAAAGGTCCCATATTTTCCAATATAATATTAGCAGATGAAATAAACCGATCCCCTGCAAAAGTACAAAGTGCATTGCTTGAAGCCATGCAAGAACGTCAGGTTACTATCGGCAAAAACACATTTAAACTAGATTCCCCATTCCTCGTAATGGCAACCCAAAATCCAATTGAGCAAGAAGGGACTTACCCTTTACCGGAAGCACAGGTAGATCGGTTTATGTTCAAACTAATAGTTGATTATCCCGACAGGGATTCTGAAAGATTGATTTTACGCCAGAATACCAAAAAATTGATTGTTGAAGATTTAGAATCAGTTGTTTCTAGTCAAGAGATTCTGGATGCACAAACTGTGATTCATGATATTTATGTAGATGAAAAAGTAGAAGATTATGTGTTGAATCTTGTATTTGCTACCCGAAATCCTGGACAGAACGGGTTGAATGACTTGGAAGGGATAATCGATTATGGTGCTTCGCCAAGAGCAACCATCAATTTAATTCGGGCTGCAAAAGCACGAGCATTTACAGAACATCGCGGTTACATCACTCCGGAAGATATTCGTTATATTGGCGCTGATGTTTTACGTCACCGGTTAATCCTAACCTATGAAGCAGAAGCGGAAGAATTAACACCGGAAGATGTGATCAAACGACTTTTTGAAGTGGTCGAAGTGCCGTGATTCAAAAAACAATTCGCTGTGCCATTTAATATACAGGTCTTTTGTAATAATCATTACGTCTTCCTCTTTTGCTCACGAAATAATCAAAGAATTAAAATGGGCTCCTAAATGTACTTCTACCATCAATATAAGGTGAAACAGTGATCCCTCGTCAGATTTTGCAAAAGGTGAAGCAGATCGAGATTCGAACCCGCGGTTTGGTAAATGACTTATTTGGTGGAGAATACCATTCTGTTTTTAAGGGTCGGGGTATGACCTTCTCAGAAGTCCGTGAATACCAACCCGGTGATGATATTCGATTAATCGATTGGAATGTAACCGCTCGAACCGGATCCCCATTTATTAAAATATTTGAAGAAGAACGTGAATTGACCGTTTATCTTTTGGTGGATATTTCTGCCTCTGGGGAATTTGGTTCAGGGCAACAATTAAAAAGAGAAGTTGGTGCGGAGATTGCGGCAGTCTTGGGATTTTCAGCCATAAAGAATAATGATAAAGTTGGTCTAATCCTTTTTTCGGACGAAATTGAAAAATATGTTGTACCAAAAAAAGGGAAAAGCCATGTGCTACGGGTGGTGAGGGAACTCCTTTACACAGAACCAAAAAAGACAGGTACATCCATGAAAAATGCTCTGGATTACCTCTTAAAAGTAGCGAAGCGGAAAAGTGTCATTTTTATAATTTCAGATTTTTTGGATCAAGATTATTGGTCATCCCTAAAAGTCGTAAATCGAAAACATGATGTGATTGGAATTCGTCTTTATGATCCGGCAGAAACAAATATGCCTGACATGGGATTGGCGAAAGTTGAAGATCCGGAAACGGGCGAAACATTCTGGGTAGATACTTCGTCCAAAGATGCGCGGAATCGATTAAAAAAAGAGATTCAGATCCAACAGGAAAAATTTCAGAAAGATACCAGGAAAATCGGACTGGATATGATTCCTATTTCCACAAACGAGGATTTTGTAGAACCACTCATGTCTTTTTTTAAAAAAAGGGAGAAAAGACATTAATGCAGACATTTCTCCTATTTCTATTTTCATCTTTCATTTTTGGACAAAGCCTGTCCGTTGTCTCTGAACTGGATACGACTCAAGGATATATTGGGGATATTTTTCATTGGACGATTAAAATTGAAGGCCAAAAGAATAAATCTATCCAGTTTCCTGAATTAGGGGAAATCAATGACACAATTTCGATCCGGAGTCAAACTTTAATTCACGAAAATTCAGAATTGGTTGGAATTGATTTTGAAATCATGGTTTGGGATACAGGACAATTTGTAACGCCTGAATATGCTATAAATATTCTGAATGAAGATGGATCTATTGATTATTCTCTCTCTGCCAATCCGATTAACTTTTCTGTAGTAACTATTCTTTCCGCATCTGAAAATCCCGATTTTCGCCCCTTGAAAGGCCCGGTCCCTGTTAAAGGTATCTTTCCCAAAAAAACTGTTTTCCTTTGTCTTATTCTGTTCGCCATGCTGGGAAGTATGATATGGACTTGGCGCCAACGTAAAGAAGTTCATTATCAAAAAGTTGATTATACAATTATAGAATCCCCGGAGGTTAGAGCGAACCGTCGTTTGAGAGATTTGGATTCGTCTGGACTATCGAAAGAATTTTATGCAGATCTTTCTCATATTTCCCGAGAATATATTGAGACAAAATATTTCGTCCGTGCGTTGGAAATGACGACCGAAGAAATCAATGAATTCCAGTCTTTATTTCCCATGGAAGATGAGCTATTCTCCGATTGGCATCAATTTTTGTCTGAAGCGGATATGGTAAAATATGCCCGAGAGATTCCAACACCGGAGAAAATGTCTTCAGACAAAAAAAGGATTCATTCTCTTATATCACAAGTATAAAACTCATTTCCTTATGATATCTACTTTATGTATAATTAGACTAGTTTTTTAGTAACAATCAAAAGGGAGATAAATTGTATCTGAAAAAGCTATTATTCATTTCTGTATTTATTATAATTGGATGTAAAAATGATGAAATATCAGAAGGGTGTATTGACGAATCTTTGATAGACGATACATCGACTGTACAACGGAATATGCGCCTGTTTGTGGTTGTGATGGTGTGACCTATGGAAACGCCTGCGCTGCAATAAATTGGAACGGTGTAACGGATTATACCCTAGGTGAATGCGAAGACTAGATATAATGATTTTGTATTGGGAATTATAATGGATTCTTATTCATAAATTTTTAAAATTCCACTCATTTGAAGATTCAAAGTCTGGTGGTAAATTTCGAGCTAATTTTATAATAGTTTAAGGACATACATGGCAACAACATCAGATATTAGAAACGGCGCAGTAATTCTTCACAAGCATAAACGAATGAAAGTGATGGAATTCCAGCATGTTAAACCTGGGAAAGGTGGAGCCTTTGTCCGAACCAAATTGAAAGATATTCAAACTGGAAAGATCTTTGATGAAACATTCAATGCGGGTCGAAAACTTGAATTCATTCGTGTGGAAGCCAAAACAATGCAGTTTTTATATGATGATGGTGATTCATTTGTTTTTATGGACAATGAAACTTATGATCAATTAAATATTCCCATAGAATCTATTGGAAATGGTAGAAACTTTATGACAGGTGGAATGAATGTGGATCTACTTTTTGATGGCACGGAAGTTTTAGACGTACGATTACCGTCTCATGTTGTATTGGAAGTGATCCAAACTGATCCGGGATTTAAAGGGAATACAGCTCAAGGTGCAACAAAACCAGCGACTGTTGAAACGAACTATACATTAAATGTCCCCCTTTTTATTGATGAAGGGGACAAACTTAAAATTGACACCAGAAACGGTGAATATGTTGAACGATCAAAAGATTAATATTGACGAGGAGATATTATGTGGCAGAATAAATTAAAAGAGATTATTTACATGCTAGAAAATTCGAATGTAAATGAAATAGAAATCAAATTTTGGGGACGGAAATATAGAGTTTCCAAAGGTGCAAGCTTAGCTGCAGCTCCAATTGTTGCACCCGTTGTGCCGCCTGAACCCATGTCGGCCCAGCAAGAAGTAAGTGCGCCCCAACAATCGGAACCTGTTGAATCTGAAGTTAATGGAGAAGATCTTCTCTCGCCCATGCCCGGTACATTTTATGGCTCTCCCACACCGGATGATCCACCCTTTGTTTCTATAGGAGATTCAGTAAAAAAAGGCCAAACCCTTTGTATCATTGAGGCTATGAAAATAATGAATGAAATTGAAGCTGAATTTGATGGAACGATTACAGATGTTAAGGTTGGGAATGGCGATCCAGTGGAATACAACCAAACATTGTTTATTATAGATCCTGCTTAGACCCGTATGTTTAAAAAAGTCCTGATCGCTAATCGAGGCGAAATTGCCCTTCGTGTTATTCGTGCCTGCCATGAAATGGGAATTAAAACTGTGGCAGTTTATTCAACGGCGGATGAATTATCCCTTCATGTAAAATTTGCTGATGAAGCGGTCTGTATTGGCCCTCCACCTAGCAGTGAAAGTTATCTGAATATCCCAAGAATAATTGCAGCGGGCGAAATTACCGGTGCAGATGCAATTCATCCCGGATACGGATTTTTATCCGAATCGGCCCAATTCTCAAAAATTTGCGAAGAGAATGGGTTCACCTTTTTAGGACCGACACCCGAAATAATCAATGCCATGGGAAATAAGGCACAAGCCAAGATTACCATGAAAAAAGCAGGTGTACCTGTTGTCCCTGGTGGAGAAGGAATTCTAGATAGTCCAGAAGATGCAAAAATAAAAGCAGACGAAATGGGATATCCGGTTATGCTAAAAGCATCAGCGGGTGGTGGCGGACGTGGGATGCGTCTCGTGAAAAAATCAGAAGATGTGATTAACGCATATAAATCTGCGAGTCAGGAATCTTTAACTGCTTTTGGCAACGGTGACATGTATATCGAAAAATTCATTGAGAATCCTCGTCATGTTGAAGTTCAAATCCTAGCAGATAGCCATGGGAATGCCATTCATTTAGGTGAACGAGAATGTTCAATCCAAAGGCGTCACCAGAAATTGGTTGAGGAATCACCTTCTCCTTTCGTGGATGACAAAACTAGAAAATTGATTGGTGAAGCTGCAGTAGCCGGCGCTAAAGCTGTGAATTATGTTGGCGTGGGTACCATCGAATTTTTAATGGACAAAAATAAAAATTATTTCTTCATGGAAATGAATACGCGAATCCAGGTTGAACATCCCGTTACAGAAATGGTCACCGGAGTCGATCTTATTAAACAGCAGATCAGAATGCACGCCGGATTAAAATATTCTGAATATTTACAGGATTTTAAACTACGCGGCCACTCCATTGAATGTCGGATCAATGCGGAAGACCCTGCTAATAATTTTATGCCGTTTCCAGGAGTAATCACCAATTTTCACATGCCAGGTGGAAAGGGAGTTCGTGTGGATAGTCATGCATATTCCGGATACAAAATTCCCACCCAATACGATTCTATGATTGGTAAGATTATCGTTCATGCAAAAAATCGTGAAGGCGCAATTATTCGGATGTATCGTGCTCTGGAAGAAACAATTATTGCTGGACCCAAAACAACCATACCCTACCAAATGGCAATTATGGAAAATGAGAAATTTAGGTCTGGGGATTTTGATACAAGTTTCCTAGAAACATTTGATTACGACCCTGAAAAATATGCTCACAAGGATGAAAAATAATGAATACACCTAATAACCTACTTTACACTAAAGATCATGAGTGGGCAAAATATGACGGCGATGAAGTGACCATTGGTATCACAGATTTCGCTCAGGGTCAATTGGGAGATGTTATATTTGTTGAGCTACCGGAAGTAGGAGAAGAAATCAACGCTGGAGATACCTTCGGGGAAGTTGAAGCGGTGAAAACTGTTTCAGAATTATTTGCACCCATTTCAGGTACCATTTGTGCTGTAAACGAAGATTTGGAAAATTCTCCAGATAAGGTAAATGGTGATCCCTATGGCGATGGTTGGTTGATAAAAGTAACGCCGTCGAATCCAGATGAAAAAGATGAATTAATGAATTTTCTTTCCTATGAGGAGTTCGCCAGTTAAATGACAGTCTTTTCACACCTGAATTCTGTCATAGATGACAAAGGGGCTGCCTATGTGGTGCTGATAGATCCGGATCGAAAAAATGATGATTCATTAGAATCTCGTGTAGACTCTGCCAATGAATCGTGCGTGGATGCTCTTTTTGTTGGTGGAAGTTTAATGATGGATGGTAATTGCGAAAAACGTGTCAAAAGAATTAAGGATGTTTCAACTATACCTGTAATATTTTTTCCCGGTGGCGTGGGACAACTTAATTCCCATTATGATGCCATGTTATTCATGTCAATCATTTCGGGTCGCAATCCACATTATTTAATTGGGGAACAAGCGATTGCTGCTCCCATGGTAAAAGACTTGGGTGTTGAAACTATTCCAACCGGATATATGCTTATGGATGGTGGTACTGGATCTACAGTTGAATTCATGAGTGGAACAAAACCTATACCCATGAATAGATCGGATATTGCTGTAGCCCATGCTTTAGCAGGGCAATATCTCGGGATGAAATTAATCTATCTTGAAGCAGGAAGTGGTGCAAAGGAACCTGTAGCTACCCATGTGGTAGAAGCAGTGACAGATGCATTAGATATATCTGTTATTGTAGGGGGTGGTATTCGAAATCCAGAAACAGCATCAGCAAAAGTAAAAGCAGGTGCATCTATCGTTGTCACTGGAACTGTGATTGAAGAAAACTCTAACTTAATGTCTGAATTGGCAGACGCAGTTCATTGGAAGGTTTAAATGAGTCGAAATAATTTGGAAGAAATCATTCGTTAAATATTTAAAACGTAATTATGTAATTACTCCCAATTACGTTTTATGATTTGAAAGAAAACGGGTCAAATTCTAGATATAAGCAAGAAAAAGAAATGAAAGAAAAGATTAAAGAACAAATTTTAGCCAGTGTGACCATGAAAGAAACCATGGTGAATAATTGTATTGATGATATTGAATCAGCAGCGAATTTGATGATCCAGTCTATCCGAGAAGGTGGAAAAATTTTATGGTGTGGTAATGGCGGTAGTGCTGGTGATGCACAACATCTTGCTACGGAACTCATGGGTGGCATGACGAGCCATGAGCGAAAACCTATACCGTCCGTTGCATTAACGACAGATTCTTCATTTATTACAGCTTGGTCTAATGATACTGATTTTGAGTCTATTTTCTCTCGGCAAGTCCAAGGACTCGGAATTGAAGGAGATGTTTTGGTTGGCATTTCCACCAGCGGAAATTCAAAAAATGTGATCGCTGCAATTAAACAGGCAAAATATAAAGGACTTAAAACTGTGGTATTTACCGGAAAATTAGGCGGAATGATGAAAGGAATGGCGGATGTGACCATTTATGTTCCCAGTGATGACACACAGCGAATCCAGGAAGGGCATATTATGACGGGCCAGATTATTTGCGGACTGATCGAAGATGATTTTCTGAGCTAACATGGACACCCATTTCCAAGATTACCTGATCATGTTGCGGGTGGAACGAAATGTGTCCCCCCGAACGTTAGAAGCTTATCAGCGGGACCTAAAACAATATTTATCATTTATCATGGGTAAAGGTGTTACGGCACTGACCCATATTTCTCAAATGCATATCCGGGAATATATCCGAAACCTAAATGAAAAAGGATTGGCTGCATCCAGCATTGCCCGGATATTTTCGTCCATTCGATCTTATCATAAATTTTTATCCGCGGAACAATTTGTAAATGAAAATCCAACTTTGGTTTTAAGCAGTCCAAAAGCACCTAAAAAACTCCCTGAAATTTTAATGGAAGTAGAAATATCCGCTATTATTAAAGGGGTAGATGATTTATCCCCATTTTGTCGGCGAGATAAAGCGATTATTGAGATGCTATATTCCTGTGGACTTCGCGTATCAGAATTATGTGATCTTTCCCTGAATAACTTATTTTTGGATGATGATATGATCCGGATCATGGGGAAAGGATCAAAAGAACGATTGCTCCCGGTTGGGGGGCGAGCCAAAAATTTTCTGAATGATTATTTGATTCATTGTCGTCCCGGATTTCAAAAAAATAAAGGATCAAGTTCAGTATTTTTAAGCCGTAACGGTAACCAGCTGACCCGAGCCATGATTAATAATATATTAAACAAATGGGTTCGTGAAGCTGGAATAACGAAACCCGTTTCACCTCATACATTGAGACATTCATTCGCTACACATTTATTAGAGGGCGGCGCTGATTTGAGATTTGTACAAGCATTACTAGGACACAGTGATATTTCCACAACACAGATCTATACTCATTTAGATAAGCATCATCTAAAGGAAGTGTACCAAACCCATCATCCAAGAAGCTAATGTTATTCCGTTTACCAGCAGAAGCACTTATTTTATTGATTCCAACACTCATGTTTGCTCTTTCGTTTCATGAATATGCTCATGCATGGATGGCAGCAAAATGTGGCGATACCACAGCTGCACGGATGGGACGGCTCTCTTTAAATCCTATGGCACATTTGGATATGATGGGATCGCTCATGATTTTATTTGTTGGATTTGGTTGGGCAAAACCGGTGCCAGTAGATCCCAGGTTTTTAAGAAACCCCAGAATAGATATGATGAAAGTTGCAGCTGCGGGCCCTGCGGCTAATTTAATTTTGGCCTTCATTGGGGGCATGATACTTCGATTCTTAAATGGATCAGGACTCTTGACAGAATCTATTTTCCTATTGTTGCTATATTTTACACGAATCAATATTGCATTGGCCGTTTTTAACATGATTCCTGTGGCACCTTTGGATGGGTCCCAAATATTTTCCGGTTGGCTCATGAAAACAAATCCACAACTGGCATTGAAAATTCAATCCCATGGCCCCCAGGTTCTATTCGGTCTCATCATATTTGGATACATTACAGGATTCTCCATTATTTGGTTGGTTATAGAACCGTTTGTGAGTTTCTTTATGCTCATTTTTTCAGGAATATCCATATAACCCATGAATTTTTTCAAAGAATTAATTCCGATTAGGAGAAGAAAGGGTCGTACCCTTTGGTGGACACTCACCATGATCATGATTGTTCTTTTTTTCATTGTTTATTTAAAAAATATTGCGATCCATTAAAATATGAAAAAATTGGTTGAATGTGTTCCAAACTTCTCTGAAGGTCGGGACAAAATAAAAATTGATGACATTGTAAAACAAATGTCAGATGTCTCAGGTATCACAGTGCTGGATGTGGATCCAGGACCAGATACAAACCGGACTGTTGTGACCATTGTCGGTTCACCGGAAGCTGTGGGAGAAGCAGCATTCCAGGGAATAAAGAGAGCTTCAGAAGTATTGGATATGAGTCAGCATTTCGGAACGCATCCGCGAATGGGTGCCACAGATGTGTGTCCTTTTATTCCTGTCAGCGCTGTGACGATTGAAGAATGTATCTCATTGTCCAAACAAGTTGGGAAACGGGTAGGCGATGAATTGGGCATTCCAATTTATCTTTATGAAAAATCCGCCCAGAAACCAGATCGGGAAAAATTACCCACCATTCGAAAGGGAGAATATGAAGGTTTCGCTGAAAAACTGAAGGATGAAAATTGGAAGCCGGATTTTGGACCAGCGGAGTTGCATATAAAAGCAGGTGCTACGGTTATGGGGTGTCGTGAATTTCTGATTGCGTACAACATTAATCTCAATACAAAAGATCATCGTTTAGCAACGGATATTGCTTTTGAATTACGGGAAGCAGGAAGATCCAAACGGACACCCAATCCAAATTCAAAAAATTTATTAGATGGAGAAATAGTTCGGAACGAGGATGGAAGTCCGGTTAAAATTCCAGGGATGTTCAAGGATGTGAAAGGCATAGGCTGGTATGTTGATATATTCAATAGAGCACAAATTTCAATCAATTTTAATAATTATAAAGTATCGACCATTCATGATGTTTTTGATGCAGCCTGTCAATTGGCAGAAGAACGTGGCATAAGAGTTACAGGAAGCGAATTGGTGGGTCTGATTCCATTGGAAGCCATGCTCATGGCTGGAAAGCATTATTTGAGAAAGCAGAATAGATCTCTCGGAGTTCCAACAGCTGATATTGTAGAATGTGCTGTGCAATCACTGGGATTGAATGATGTAACATCCTTTCATCCGGAAGAAAAAATTATTGATTACGCAGTTGAATCCGATCAGCGTCCTTTAATGGCTTTAACCGGAACTGGTTTTGTTGAAGAATTATCGGCGAATAGTCCTGCGCCAGGCGGCGGAAGTGTATCAGCTTTAGCCGGTGCATTGGGTGCTGCATTATCATCCATGGTTGCGGCATTAACCCATGAAAAGAAAGAAATGCTCGATAGTAAACCCGAAATGGATAAGATTGGTGTGGAGGCGCAAGCTTTGAAAGATCGTCTTACTTTTTTGGTGGATGAAGATACAGCAGCTTTCAACAAAGTCATGGAAGCGAACCGTCTTTCCGCTACGACCGATGATGAAAAGAGCATAAAAGATTTGGCAGTTGACGTGGCGAATAAATACGCCATAGAGATTCCCATGGAAACGGCAGAAAAATGTTTTCGCGTGATTGAATTATCCAATATTCTTGTGGAAAAAGGCAACCCTAATTCTGTATCGGATGCGGGTGTTGCAGCCGAAGTTGCCTTAGCAGGAGTGAGTGGTGCTTGCATGAATGTACTAATTAATCTCCCTGGCGTTGAAGACGATGATTATTGTGTTGATATGAGAAACAGGGTAGAAAAAATTATGGAAAAAGCAGAATCACTTCAAAAAATTGTATTTGAAAAAACTATGAATATAATAAATAAATGATTAAAGCATTATCAGAAGACCTTCAAAATAAAATATCTGCTGGTGAAGTCGTAGAACGACCTGCATCTGTTGTAAAAGAGCTAATTGAAAACAGTTTGGATGCAGGTGCTACAGAAATTTCTGTTGTGGTTGAGAAAGGCGGACATCAAACGATTCAAGTCCGGGATAATGGAAGTGGGATGTCACCTGAGCAATTACCCTCTTCTATTCTTCGATTTCATACCAGCAAGATTGCCACATTGGATGATCTTTTTTCCATCAATACACTGGGATTTCGGGGTGAGGCTTTGGCCAGTATTGCATCCGTATCTGAAATGTCGATTTTATCCAGCAAGGGAACTGGCGAGGGTGCAGAATTACCCATTATTGATGGACATGCAGGAGAAATTCAACCTGCTGCGGAAATTGGTGGAACAGAAATCACTATCCGAAATTTGTTTTATAATACACCTGCACGAAAAAAATTCTTAAAAACTCCCCGAACCGAATTAAGAAAAATAGTGGATGTTGTAAGACGGTTTGGACTAGGTTTCCCTGAAGTGTCTTTCAAACTAGTTTCGGATAACAGAGATATTTTTCATGTAAAAACAGAAAATTTGGAAGATCGGATTGATAATTTATTAGACCCAACCTATTCCAGGAATCTACTCCCAATCAGTTTGGTAAAAGGTGATTATGCCTTCTCTGGATTTGTCGGAAATCTAAATTTGGTGCGATCTCGTCCCGGAGAACAATATCTGTTTTTGAATCGTAGATTTATTAAAGATCGTTTAATGAATACCGCGGTGTATGGCGCCTATGAATCATTGGTGAAACGTGGCGAATATCCATTTTTTGTGATTAATCTTATTTTGCCAACGGATCAAGTGGATGTGAATGTTCATCCCATGAAAACAGAAGTACGATTTAAAGATGAATGGCGTGTTTTTCATGTTTTAAAATCGGGCGTGAATGATGCTTTACGTACCGTGTTGGATACAGTGCCGGGGTTTAATCAATCCTACGAGCAGTCACAACAATCTAAATTTGGGGATACGTCATTTTTCGGACAAAAATTTCGTGATCCGGCAGAAACAATCCCTACCAATCCTAATCAGGGAGATATGGATTTTTTAGTACCGAGACCGGCCCACGCAAATCTTGAACGGGCCAAGGAATATGCCTCACGATTAGCAGAATCACCCACAAAATCTCCGGAAACAATTTCAACAGAACATATTTGGCAGATCCATAAAAAATATATCATTTCTGAAATTAATAGTGGATTGGTTATAATTGATCAACATGTGGCGCACGAGCGTGTGTTGTACGAAGAAGCAATCAAGGCATTTGAGTCCACATCTATGGCCTCTCAAACCATGCTTTTCCCTGAAGTCCTGGAATTTTCACCTGACGATTTTGATGGACTTTTAGACGTGCTTCCCTATTTAGAAAAAATTGGTTTCAGGATTAAGAAAGAAAATGAAAAATCCATAAGAATTGAAGCAATTCCCTCAGAAATGTCCTTGGGAAATGAGCGATCTGTGATTCGAGAGATTCTTGATAACTTTTTAAAAGAGCGGAAGCAGTATAGTTCGTTTCAGGAAGGTCTTGCAGCCATGTTTGCGTGCAAAGCGGCTATCAAAGCGGGAGATGCACTCACTCGGGAAGAAATGCAGGAATTGGTGAATCGCTTGTTTGCCACAGAACATCCCTATTATTGTCCCCATGGACGGCCCATTATTGTGCAAATGTCCTTGGATGAGTTAGATGGTCGATTTGAACGACACTGATTTTTAGCCACGAAGGACGCGAAAAAACGCTAAGAAAAAATACTATTTACGA
>Ga0208748_1000233_pt1 | contig 28583 bp, 16 predicted proteins | sample Knorr_S7_td_Bott_FD_185599 | JGI IMG/M metagenome (GOLD analysis project Ga0208748, IMG submission 185599) | Marine microbial communities from Southern Atlantic Ocean transect - Knorr_S7_td_Bottom_ad_4513_LV_A (SPAdes) (version 2) | ecosystem: Environmental > Aquatic > Marine > Oceanic | place... | reverse complement strand
GCTGCTGGTGCTGGGCGGTACCGTGACGGTCGCCACGCTGGGCTACCTGCTGCTCACCTACGTTTTCACCGACCTCGGCTTCCTGCTCTTCAGCGGACAGGGCTACTTCGTGCGGACCAAGCTGTTTGACACTATTGCCGAGGCGCAGCCGCCGACGTTCGCGAACTTCGTTTTCTCCTTCGGCCTCGTCTCGGTCTGGTTCGGCTTCTTCGGGCTTATCTGGATGGCGTGGCAGCTTTTCGCCACTCGGCTCTGGAAGAAGGACTACCTCCTCATCCTCATCTGGGCGGCCGTCGCGCTCTACATGGCACAGTCGGCAATTCGCTTCATCTTCAACGCCACGCCGGTCATGGCGCTGCTCTCGGGCTGGGTCACCTGGCTGCTGATTGAGCGCGCCGGCTTTGGCGACGTCCTTGAGGTGTGGCGCCACTACTGGGGCCGCCACGGACCGACCATCCTGTTCCTCGCGCTCGGGTCGCTGCTGGTCGGCTTCCTGACTTTCTTCACGGTCGGCCCGCTAGTCGGCTTCCTCGTCGGAATCCTGCTGCTGGCGCTGATGCTCTCCATCGGCCACATGGCAGCGGGCGAGGACCAGTACAGCCTGCGCGACCGGCTGGGCGGATTGCGCCGCGCCTTCGAAATCAAGCGGCCCGCCGTCGCGTTTGTCGTGGTGGGGCTGCTGCTACTGCCCAACGCCTTCTACGGCTACGATGCCGCGGTCCCCTTCGATGACAAGAAGGACCACGACACCGGCGTCTACGATTTCTTACGCTACTCGCTGCTGCGGCCGGAGGAATACCAGTACAACGAGCGCAGCAACGTTTCGCTCTACCCCGACGGCGTTACCGGCATGTACAACCGCACGGCGAGCGGCCAGCTCTGGTATATGGGCATCACCGGCCCCTCGTTCCCCGCCAGCTACTGGATAGACGGGCTGGAGTGGCTGGCGGAGCAGGATACCGAGTTGTCGCAGGAGGACCGCCCCGGCTTCATCTCGTGGTGGGATTACGGTTTCTGGGCCATCGACATCGGCGAGCACCCAACCGTGGCCGACAACTTCCAGTTCGGCTACCAACTGGCGGGCAACTTCATCACCGCGCAATCGGAGGAGGATGCGCTGGCGCTACTGCTCTACCGCCTCACCGAGCCCGAAGTGGACCGCGAGAGCGAACGCTTCTCGCCCACGATTCGCGAAATCATGCTCACCTACTACTCCGAGGACAACGTTACGGCGCTCGAGCAGATTATCGCCAACCCCGGCGAACAGGTGCCGGAGGGTGAGGACATCAACAAGCGCAACGCGGCGATTCGCGCCGGGCGCCCCATCCTGACGTCCGCCTCCCTCACTGTGCTGGCGGACGCAATCTACGATGTCGAGCAGGCGACCGGCCACTCGATTCGCTACTTCGGCGCCGATACGCGGCTGATGCCCTACTCGGCCGAAAACACCGGCATCTTCTACGCGCCAGTGACGCTGGCGGACTACGAGCTGAACGACTTCGTCGCGGTGAGCCTGGGGCTCTCCAACGGCCAGACCGTGACCTACGAGGAGGCGGACGAGCTGCTGCGGAACGACCCCACTCTCACCGTCACTTCGCAGACGCTGGACTACAAACCGCGCTTCCTGAACAGCATGTTCTACCGCGCCTTCGTCGGCTGGTCCGGGCCTGATATCGGCCGCGAGGCGACCGACGGCATCCCCGGCATCAGCGGCGAAATCGGCGCCGACACCAGCCTGCCACCGCTCCCCGGTTGGGGGCTGAAGCACTTCAAGCTGGCGTACGCCAACAGCGGCCTGCGCATCCTGAAATACTACGACGGTGCGACCATCAACGGCGTCGTGCAGACCGAAGAGGGGGCGCCGGTCCCCAACGCGACCGTCACGCTCCTCGACGAGGGCGGCACGCCGCACGACTCGGTCGTCACCGACGCACTGGGGCGCTACAGCGTCGTCGCGACGGCCGGCAACCACACACTGACAGTCTCGATGGGCGAGTTCGGCTCCGATTACGAGCGGCTGCGCCTCACCTCCAATAACATCCTCGCCCGCGAGGTGGGCATCCTGATTTCGGAGGCGCAGGCGACTCGCGCCACGCAACCGGAAATCCGCATCGACATAGAGGTCGAGGCGGCCAGCCTCAGCGGCGAACTCTACTGGGACGCCGGTGAACGCGAACCAATTGCCGGGATTCCAGTTACAGCAACCCAGACCGCGACGGGGCGCGAGTTCAGCGTCGACAGCGGCGCCGACGGCAGCTTCGCCTTCGACGCTATCGCGCCGGGCGAATACCGCGTCACGGCCGACCTGAACGGGCACGAGCTGGAGCTGGCGAACTACGAGGGCGTTGCCGGCCTGCGGGCAGACCAGTCGCTGGAGATTGACGGCGCAGTCGTCCCCGCCAGCGTGCTGGGGCTGATTGACCCCGGCATAGGCTACATTCCCGGAATGGTCTCCTTCACGCTCGAGGACCACACCAACGGCACGCTGATGCAGCGCGAGGCGCTGACCGGCTTCCGCTTTGACAACCTGCTGCCGGGCAACTACACCCTGCGGCTCGACAACGACAACAAGTTCAGCAAGTGGGACAACAACACTGTCGCCTTCACCCTCGCCGCAGGCACGGAGAGTCACCACAACACCACCCTCACCGAGGGCACGCGCATCAGCGGCGTCCTCAGCTGGCAGGGCAAACCGGTCGCCGACGAATATCTCTCAATCACCCACGTTGGCGGTCGGCACGCGACCGAAGTCGCCAGCGACGCCAGCGGCTACTTCACAACCATCCTCCCCGCTGGAACCTACGACCTCTACGCGCTCCACTCCGACGCCACCGCGGCGTGGCTGGCGCGGATTGACAGCGAGGCGCCGGGCGGCCTGCTCGACGCGGCGATGCAGCCAGCAGGCCGTATTACCGGCCTGCTCTTCAACGACCGCGACGGCAACGGAGAGTTCGAGGAGACGCGGGACGAAACCGTGGTGCGCGACGCCGAACTGCGCTTCGAATCGGTCAACGGCCGCATCACCGTCCGCAGCGACAATCGCGGCGAATACGACGTGGTGCTGCCGCCGGGCGACTACACTGCCTACGCCAGCTACGTCGACATGGACGACAAGCTGGCGGGCCTCAAGCGCATGCAGCTCGACTACGGGACCCTGCAGAGCGACCTGCCGATGTCGCCCGGACACGACCTGTTCGTCATCCTCATCGAGGAACACCTCGGTGTGGAAATGCCGATTTCGGGGTTCTTCACGCTCGACACCACCACCGGGACAGTCTACACCTGGGGTGACGGGATGGGCACGATGGTTCCGCTGCCGTCCGGCAGCTACCAGCCCGCCATGCTGCGCGGCGGCTACGAACCGCTGCCGCCCAACGACAAGTACGACCACTTCGCGATGGGCGAGCTCCAGTTCCGGCTGGTGCGCACGCCAGTTACAGTCACGGGAACGGTCGTTTACGACGGTGTGCCGGTGCCCGGCGCGCAACTCTCGTTTAGCCCGGCCGACCACATCGGCGACTATTTCCTCAACTTTACCGCGGATGAGGAGGGTGACTTCTCGATCGAGCTCCCGCCACACGAATACGTCTACAGCTTCACGTCCGATCTGGCGGGCCAGCGCTACTTCGCGCAGGGGTCGCTCACGCTACCGCTTGCCGGTGCGCCGGTCAGCCTCGGTGAGGTCGCGACCTACCTGCTGCTGGAAGTGGGCGGCGGCGCGCTCCATCAGGGCGAGCTGAAGGAGGGCGAAGTGCTCTTCACCAGCACCAGCGCGCCGTATGACGTAACGCGCCTCTTTGCGACCCGCTTCAGCGGCTACCACGGCTGGCTGCCGCCCGGAGAATATTGGGTCACCTTCGAGGGTGCGAGCGGCGGCTCGCATTACAGCCACCTCTCAACACTCGACCTGTCGGCACCGGCGCTGCTACGCGACCTGCCGCTGGCGCAGGGGCACTTCATCAACGGCGCGCTGATTTCAGAGCCGACCGGTGAATTGGTCGACGAAGACGTGACGCTGATGTTCATTTCCGAGCTGGGGACTGCTATTGCCCACAGCAACGGCCTCGACGGCGACTACGGGCCGTTCGACCTGCAGCCGGGCAGCTACCATCTCGAAATCACCCTGCCGGGCTTCCAGTCCTACAGCGCGCCGGTCGAGGTTGTCGGCAGCTCCTACTTCAACGTCGACATGATTCCCGAAACACTGCCGCTGACGCTCAACCTGACCTACCGCGACCGCGACGGAGTGCTGCAGCCCCTCGCCGGAGTCGCGGCGACCTTCAGCCGTGAGGGCGGCTGGTCGCAAACGTGGACCAGCGACGCCAACGGCACCATCCAGCTGCCGGAGATGGTTCCGGCACGCTACGACGTCAGTGTCGACGACTACCTCGACGACGGTGCCGACCAGTTCTACCTCGAGCGCACGCTGCGGCTGCGCCCCGGCGACGGCCACCAGTTCTTCGACTACCCCGCGACCTGGAAGGCGCGCTTCCAAGGCAGCGTCTTCTACGACCGCAACTTCGACGGGACCCCGGATGGTGACGAACTGCTGGCGGGCGCGACGGTCGAAATCCGGCTGGGCACCGGCGAGTCGGTGCTGGAATCGCTGGAGACCGACGGCAGCGGCAGTTTCCTGATTTACCTCAAGCCGGACAACTACCTCCTGCGCGCCTTCTCCGGGAGCGGTACTGCCTACACGCTGATTGAATCACTGGACTTCAACAGCTCGCGCGACTACAACCTGTCGCTAGAGCGCGGAGTTGAATACGAATGGCACTTCATCGCCAGCGACGACGGCAGCCCGGTAGCCTTCGACGACGTGCGCTTCCGCGCCGGCGACGAGCTGCTGCTGCACCTCAAGCCCACGGACGGGACGGTCACCACCATCCTGCCGCCGGGCGCATACAACCTCACGGCACTGCTGGAAGTCCTCGATGGCTCACCAGACCGCATCTTCGTGCTCGACGAGGCTATCGCGCTGGCGCTGGCCGACGACGGCAGCGCGACCACGCTCGAACTGGAGCGGCAGCTGCTGCGGGGCGCCGACGTCGCCGTCGACCGGCTCACGGCGCCAGCCGCCGTCGGACAGTCGGTGAACTTCACCTTCAACTTCACCGGGACCGGCCACCGCACCACCACCTTCCAGGCCGAGGTAACAAGCAACGGGGAGAACTGGACAGCTATCTTCCGGGCGCCTGATGTGAGCGTGGGGCCGGGCGAGAGCCGCGAGCTGGTGCTCGACATCACGCCGGGCGACGGTGTTATTCCCGGCGTCTACCGCAACTTCAACGTCCGCTTCTTCTGGGAAGGGCAGGAACTCTACGACGACGTCAGCTTCGACTTCGAGCTGGAAGTGACGCCGACCGAGCGGCCACCGCCCGACTTCAGCATCAGCGAAGTGACCTGGGCGCCCGACAACATCGAGCCCGGGACCGAGGTTACGTTACAGGCGACCGTCGCCAACACCATTGCCGGCTCGGGCGAGCAGTTCCCGCAGGTCGGCTTCTACCTTAACGACGAGCTGATTGAGATGACCAGCGCCGCCTTCAACGGCGAGGGCGAGTCAGTGGTCGAGGCGACTTGGGTCGCCAGCGAAGGTGTCCACAGATTCCGCGTCGAGGTCGACCCGGAGGAACTCTTCAGCGAGCAGGACGAGACCAACAACGCGAAGGCTCTGGTGCTGACGGTCGAGGCGGCTGCAGAAGAGGTGAAGGACTTCCCGTGGCTGATGGCTTTCGTGGTCGCAACGCTGCTGCTGACCATCGCTTACTTCGCGCTCAGGCTGCGGCGCTGAACTGCGGTTCCGAATACCGCTTCAGGTAATCGTGAGGTCCTTAACTTCGTAGTTCTCGGAGTGCTTGTCGATGTACTCAATCAGGTCCGAAACGTGCGGCGACTCAAGCATGATTTCGCCACTCTCGTGGTCCACGATTCGGAAGGGCATACCGCCCCCAGACTTGATATCTATTTATCAGTTTCGAATTTGCCCCAACGCCTTAACCCTGCGGCGAATTAGACCGGCGTGAAACAGTACCTGGATCTGGTTGAGGAGGTCCTCGACCGCGGAACGCGCAAGCAAAACCGCACCGGCGTCGACACCATCTCAGCGTTCAACATCAACTACGCCATTGACCTAGAAGAGGGGTTCCCGCTGTTGACAACCAAGGAGATTTCGTGGAAAAATATCGTCGTCGAGAACCTCTGGTTCCTCTCGGGCGACCGCCACATCGGGCTGCTGCAGAAGCATGGCTGCAAGTTCTGGGACCCGTGGGCCGACGCGGAGGGTTTCGTGCCGAGCGCCTACGGCAATTTCTGGCGCCATTTCCCGGTCCACGCCGAAGGGGAGACTGGGTTCAACGACCAGGTACGTTACGTGCTGCGGACGCTGCGTGAAAACCCGGCGAGTCGCCGCATGGTAATTTCAGCCTGGGCGCCCGGCAACGCACAGCAGAGCCAGCTGCCACCGTGCCACCTGATGTTCATCTTCAACGTGCAGTATGACGCCGACGGTGAGCCGTACCTCTGCCTGCATCTGACGCAACGCAGCTGCGATGTGGCGCTGGGCGTTCCGTACAACATCGCCGGCTACGCCTTCCTGCTCTCGCTCTTCGCGCATCTGGCGGGGATGCGGGCCGGCACCTTCGGCCATTCGCTGGTTGACGCGCACATCTATACTGCCAAGCCGGACGGCTCGATGGCCGAATACAACCACGTTCCCGGCTTGCACGAGCAGTTGAAGCGCGAGCCGCGGCAACTGCCGCGACTCGCTATCAGTCCCCACCTCAAAACGCTGGACGACGTGCTGGCGCTTTGCGACGCCGACCTCGACGATATCCTCGGCGCGTTCCGGCTCGACGGCTACGACCCGCAGCCGGCGATTTCCTTCAAGGTCGCGGTGTGAGCGGGACCATCCTGACGGCGGTCTCGCCCGACTGGGTTATCGGCCGCGACGGCGGGATTCCGTGGCATTATTCGGGCGACCTGCGGCGGTTCAAGCGGCTGACACTTGGTCACACCATAATCATGGGGCGCCGCACCTGGGAATCGCTGCCACGCAAGCCGCTCCCCGGGCGCCGCAACCTGGTGCTCACCTCGCGCCCGCTCGACGGGGTGGAGTGCTTCGCGACGCTGGCGGAGGCGGTCGCGGCGGCCGAGGGCGAACTCTTCTTCATCGGCGGTGCGCGGCTCTATGCTGAGGCGCTGGGCTGCGCCGACTGCATCGACCTGGTGCTGGTCCCCGACGCAGTGCCGGTCGAAGGGAGCGTGCTCTTCCCGCGTATCCCCGACGGATGGATCGCCGACGCGGTCGAGCCGCACCCCGACGAACCGGCGCTGCGGTTGCAACGCTGGCGGCGCGGCTGAGGGCAGCTTTATACCGTGCGGGAATCCCCACCCCGGAAGCATGTCCCGCAAGCCCCTGACCCTCCTGCTGGCACTTCTGATGCTGCTACCGCCCGTGCTGGGCGACGAGAACGACCCCGACCTGACGGTCGAGGATATCAGCTTCAGCGACGATTCACCCACCGGCGGCGACGAAATCACGATTACCGCCGAAGTGGCCAACGACGGTGGTGCGAGCGGGCTGCAAACGGTGACGACAAACATCAGCTTCTACTGGGATTCCAACTACATCGGGCAGGATTCCGTTACGATTCCGGGCGGCCAGTCGGCTGACGCGAGCGTCGAGTGGACTGCGGTCGGCGGCACGCACAATATCACTGTCATCGCCGACGAAGAAGACAATGTGCAGGAATCCAACGAGAATAACAACCAGCGTAGCGAATCCATCACGGTCACTTATCCCTCAATCGCTGTGATCGACGACGATGGGGGAGAGAACAACGGTGGCACGAGGGTCGACGTAGATGGCTACTATACCGATGCGCTGGATTCGCTAGAACTCACCTACGATCTGCTGCGCGTTGATAGCGGAGATGACGGACCTGACGCAGACACGCTCGCCAACTACGGCCTCGTGGTCTGGTTTGTCGGGGCAGACCTCTCCACCACCTTTACGGCCAACGACCAGGACACGCTGGCCGAATACCTCGACGACGGGGGCTCGGCTTGGATTACGGGGCACGACATCCTGTGGGACCTCAACAGCGCTACCGGCTCGCGTTCCGCGGGCGACTGGGAATACGACTATCTCGGCGTGGGTTACATCGACCACGACAACGGCACCGCCAACCCGGTCGGCGGCGTCGAGGATGACCCCGTCACTAACGGGGCGGACTACCTCACCGATGACACAATCTTCTACGACTACGGCGACGACATCGCGCCGCGCAGTGACTTCCACGGCATCTTCAACACCACCAGCGGCACTCTCTGGTCGGCACTCCGCACCGAAGAGGGCTACGGGCTGGTCTTCATGGCGTTCGAATTCGCCTACATCGCCGAGGGGAGCGACCGGGCCGACCTGGCCGACCGCATCATCGAATACCTGCTGGAGGAGCTGGAACACGACGTCTCACTGAGCCGCTTCAACTCGCCGCGCGACGGAGACACCATCGAACCCGACGTCACACAGGTCATCAACGTTACAGTCCGCAACCGCGGTAGCGAGGACGAGACCAACGTGCAGGTGAACCTCGACATCGACTGTCGCAACACCAGCGCCAACGACCACACCGATTCGAAGACCATCTCGTCGCTGGCGGCAGGCACGACCGCGACCGTGACTTTCAACTGGAACGTCCCCGACGACGAGGACTACGTCTACGATATCGAAGCAGAGGCATACATTTCGACCGACGAGAAGCGAAGCAATGACAAACGCACCATCGCGGTTGACACCTACGTGCTGCACAACCTCGCGCTCGAGGCGGCGCGCGCAACTCCGCGACTGGGCGAGCCCGACGAGGAGCGGACCCTCGCCGTGCTGGTCACCAACCCCGGCGACGTGACGCTGACGCGCGACGTGCGCGCGCTGGTCTTCGAGGGCGACGAGGAGCTATGGGATGGCGACACGCAGGAAGTGACGCTGGGACCAGGCGAGAACACCACCCTCGAATGGGACTGGACTCCCGACGGCTACGGCACCTTCACCTTCCGCGCCCAGCTCGAGCAGGAAGACGAAGACTCGAATGACGACGTGGTGACAGGTGAACTGCGCGCGGTGGACATTGAATTCCGTGACAACTTCGAATCAGGGCGCAACGGCTGGAGCGACTATCGCCCCATTTCTAACGCTTGGCACCTAATAGATACTGACGCTGACGAGAATCGCGAGGCGTACAGTCCAACCCACTCGCTCTGGGTTGGTGACGAGAGTAAAGGCGATGGCGAATATGACAATAACTGGGACTACTCCGTCTTTACTGCCCAAGACATAACACTCGGCGCTGGTGCCGAACTGGTAATCCAGCACTGGTATTCAATGGAATCAAGCTGGGACGGTGGTAACGTCCAGATTACCACAGATGACGGAGAGAACTGGACTGTCATCCATCCTAATGAAGGCTACCCTGACGACGCGGTCGTAGGGCTGGACAATCAGCCTGGCTTCACTGGCTCCTCGGACGACTGGGAGGAAGCACGCTTTGACCTCGTCGATTTCTCGGGTGAGGACGTGCGCTTCCGCTTCCGCTTCGGGACCGACAGCTCGGTCAACTCCTACGAGGGGTGGTATCTGGACGACGTCGAGGTGAACGACGGTACCGGTACCCTGTTCAGTGACGACCTGGAAGATGGAGACGGAAACTGGAATTTCTCTGGCGAGAACAGCGAATGGTCGCTGGATGATGCGCGTGCGGTCTCCGGCAGCCACGCTTGGCGACTGGGGAATCCGGAAACTGGCACCTACAGCCCCGGGCTGAACGACTCGCTCGAGTCACCGGTGATTGACCTGGGCGACGGCTCCGAGAAGGGGGTCGCGGCGATGGCGTGGTTCGCGGTCGATGGGCCCTATGATGAATTCTACCTGGAGGTCAACGTTTCCGGCGAGTGGGAGATGCTTGAGAGTGGACCGGGTGATGACGGCGACTATTCCAGCGACTACGACGAGGCGGACAGCGACGGCTGGCTCTACCTCGAGAGCGACCTTTCGGATTATGACGGCGACGTGACGCTGCGGCTGCGCTTCACCTCCGACACCTTTTCGGAGCTGGAGGGGCTCTACATCGACGATTTCACCGTATTCAGCATGCCGCAGTTGCAGGATGATGTCGGCGTGCGCGATATCGACGCGCCCGACGAGGCGGGGCCGGGCGAGGCGGTCGACTTCAGCGCCGACGTCTACAACTTCGGCGCCAACGACCAGTCTAACGTGGACGTGCGCGCGACGGTCACGCGCGACAGCGACGGCAGTGATGTATACAACCAGACCCGTACAATCTCACAACTTGACTCGGGGGAGAACGCCACCGTCGAATGGACCTGGCAAGGTGGCGACAACGGCAGCTACACTATCCGCGCCGAGGCGCTGCTCGATGATGACGAGCGGCCTGGCAACGATGCAAAGGAACACGTAATTGACGTTCGCGAATCGGCATGGGCGGTCGCGCTGGCGGTCGAGGAGGCGGTTAAGAACATCCTCTCAGGCGAGTCAACGTTCTTCAATTTCACAGCCACCAATCAGGGTGATCAGGGCGGTTATTACGATGTTACTACTGAAGGGGATGGCGACAACTGGTTCGCAGTGCCGCTCGACGAGCTAATCTACATTTCGGCCGGCGGTTCGACCGACTTTGAGGTTACCGTAATCGCCCCGACACAGGAGGCGACCGGGACGACCCGTGACTTTACCGTAACCGTAACCAGCCGGGATGACCCCAGCGCGAGCGATTCAGAGAATATTACCGGCTCTGCCGATTATCGCCAGGGGTCAGACGGTGACAGCGTGCTACTGGTTGATGCCAACTTCGGGCATAACAATGGCTACAACCACTACTACCAGACCGATGAAATTGACCGCCGTCTAAAGCTGGCTCTACAGGACTACTTTGGCGAGGGAGAGGCGCGAGGCTATGACGTCTATACACTCCCCTACGACAACTCAGCCGGCGACTACGGCGAGCTGGCCCCATATCCGGAAGTCGGCCTGCTGACGCAATACGACATTGTGGTCTGGACACAGGGCGAGCATCACCAGCGTGACCTGGATGCGTGGCGCGATACAATCGGAGGTTACCTCGATTCCGGCGATGGGGGACTCTGGCTGATTGGGTCGAACTACCTAACTGCGCTCAACAGCAGCGATGGTTACCGCGAACCGGGAGACTTTGAGTACGACTATCTGATGGTCGAGCGGATTGACAACGACCGTGAAACACCCGACCCGCTGGTCGGCGCCAGTGACGATGAAGTGTTCGACGGAGCGGAGTTCAGCAGCTCCGACCGCACCATCTACTCCAGTTCCTACTCTGACTGGGTTATTCCGCGTTCAATCGCAACCGGTGGTATCTACGCCGACGCAGGGAGCTGGTGGCATGTCTCCGACAACTCAAGCGCCACTGGTGACCCGGAACGCGAGGCGAGCAGCCCGACACATGCCCTCTGGGCCGGTGACGGTAACAAGGACACCGGTGAGTACGATGATAACTGGGACGAGGTATTGCTGACGCGCGATTCCTACGAACTGGGCGAGGACGGGCAGCTCAACTTCCAGAACTGGTACTCGACCGAGAACGGCTATGACGGAGGCAATGTGCAGATTTCGACCGATGGCGGCGGGACCTGGGAAGTCATCTACCCGGCCGAGGAGTATCCAGATGACTCGGTAATTGGCCTAGATAACGAGCCAGGTTACACCGGCAGCTCGGACGGCTGGGTATCTGCCTCGTTCAGCCTTAGCGAATACGCAAATGAGGAGGTAACGTTCAAGTTCCGCTTCGGAAGCGACAGTTCCGCCAGCAGCTACGAGGGATGGTACGTTGACGATGTCGAGTTGCGAGACACGAGCGGGGTCCTCTTCAACGATGATCTCGAGTCGGGCGGCGACAACTGGGTTTTCGGCGCGTCGTCAGGGTACAACCTGACGCTGCGCTACGAAGGCGACTACCAGTTGATGCTGAGCCCCTTCACCTTCGCTTTCCTCGACGACGAGCGCGAGCGCTCCGATATCGTCGAGCGGGTGCTCGACTGGCTCTTCACCGCCGCGGCGGCGCATGACGTCGGCACGCGGCTGCTGGACGTCCCGTCGGAGGGCGACGAGAACACGACAGTCGAGTTCAGCAGCACTATCCGCAACTACGGCTCCGAGGACCAGTCCAGCTTCACCGTCCGCGCGCAGGCGCTGCTGGACGGCGACGTCATCTGGAGTGACACGCAGACGGTCGGCTTCCTCGCCGCGGGCGACGAGGTCGAGCTGACGTGGAGCTGGGAGGATGGCGGGCCGACCGGCGAATACGTCATCGGCGTCGAGACCGAGCTAGCGGGCGACGAGAATACGAAGAACGACCGGCGCGAGGCGGATTTCGAGGCAGTCATGCTCCACGCCCCGGCGATCTCGGCGGTCAGTGACAGCAAGGAGGGCGAGCCGGGGCAGACGCTGACATTCAAGGTAACCCTGCGCAACGACGCGACCGGCCGCGACAAGCTGAGCCTCTCGCTGTCGATGTGGAACTCTACCTCGGGCGAGGCAGTCGACTGGGCTGAGCTGCAGATAAGCGCAGTCACACTCGAGTCGGGCGATGAACGAGACGTCGATATCGACGTCGAACTCCCGGAGGACGCAAGCGATGGCGAATACGGACTGGTAGTCGAGGTCAGCGCGGGCGACATTACCGTCACGCAGGAGCTTACCGTGGTCGTCACCGACAACCCCACTGAATATGGTGTCACGCTCGAGCTGGAGCCGCAGTACATCGAGCTGTTAGCGGGGAAATCGGCCGATTTCAGCGTGACCGTTACCAACGACGGTGACGCCAGCGATACCTTCGAACTGGAAGCGGTCGGTGACCACCACGAGTGGATCATCTTCGACGCGGCGCAGGTGAGCCTCGCGGCGGGCGGCTCCATCGAGGTTGACGGCACGCTCGCGGTCCCGGACGACGCGCTCGACGACCGCTACTTCCTCGGTGTGCGCGCCATCTCGCAGGGCGACGACAGCGCCAGCGACGAGCAGGACCTGACCATCGACGTGGTTGGGCGGCAGCACGACCTGCAATTCCGGCTCGTGACTGGCGAGCCGACGCGTGTGGATATCGGGCCGGGCGAAATCGCCAGCTTCAATTTCTCGCTCGAAAACCGGGGCAACTCGGCCGATACGTTCACCATCAGTTTCGGTGATGCGGCCGCCGACTGGGCGGCGGCCGCACCGGCCGAAGTCACGCTCGACCCCGAGCAGGAAACGAGGGTTACGGTGACCGTCGCGGTCCCGACTGGCGCCGCGCTGGGCGAATACCGGCTGGGCGTCATCGCCACCGCCGACGACGGCCAGACCGACCGGCGGCGGACACTGACGCTCGAGGTCGAAGTGCCGGTCACCGAGACGCACTCGCTCGAGCTCTGCTTCACGATGCCGTCAGGCGACTGCCTCTCGCAGCGAGCGCTGGAGGTTGCGGTCGAGCAGGGCGAAATCCAGACCAGCACCTACGGCTTCCGCGTCACCAACAACGGCAATTCCGACGCTGAAATCAGCCTCACACTGACGCTCCCGTCAGGGTCAACCGACTGGCTGGCGGGCTTCACCGACGGCGGTGGCAACCGCTGGTATGTGCGGCTCGACCCCGACACGGCCGACTACCCACTCCAGCTCACGCCCGGAGGGCAGATGGACTGGGGTGCGCTGGTGATTAACAACCATAAGCTGGCCGCCGGCGGCAGCTACGCCTTCACGCTAGCAGCGGAAGTCGTTGGCCAGCCGGGAACCGCGCAGCAGCTGTCCGTGACAGTGACTGTGACCGAGCCGGACGCCCCGCCGCCGACCGACGAGGAAGACGGCGGACTGCCGGCGCCTTCGCTGCTAGCTGTGCTGCTGCTGCTCGGTGGCGTCGCCTTGCGCCGCCGCCGCTAGTCGCGCCAGCCGGGGTCATTGTGCAGCACCCACAGCGGGCTACCTAGGATGTATCCAGCGTCGAGCAGCGCTGCCGCGGTCCAGAGCATCTCCCACGCCGCGTGGTCTCGCCACGCCGCCAGGATGGCGAACTGTAACAGCAGCACCGCGCCGAAGACTGGCAGCATCACCCGACCACGCGCCTTCAGGAACGGCAGCGTCGTGACCATCGTGAAGCCAGCCAGCCCGAGCAGCGCCGGCGGCCACATTGCCGTGTCGTCCGAGAGCGACGACCAGCGCAGGCAGACCACCAGCACCAGCACCAGCATCGCCGGCGTCGGCATCCCCGAGAAGTGGCGCAGCTGCTCCTCGCGGTCGTGGGTGAAGCGCGCCAGTCGCAGCACCCCCAGCAAGCCAACCAGCAACGCGCCCGCGAGCGCCAGCAGGTTCGGCAGGTCCACCCCGTCCGAGAGCGAGAGCGCCGGCTCGCGCTCAAGATTGTAGTAGAGTGTGTAGACCAGCAGCGCCGGCGCGAGACAGAAACTGATGACGTCGGCCAGCGAGTCGAGAAGCGGCCCGAAGCGGTGGCTCGTTCCGTAGCGGCGCACCAGCATCCCGTCGATACTGTCGAAGAACGCCCCGACGATGAGCAGCAGCATCCCGACCAGGATGGCGTCGCGCGTCCCGTCGAGGAAATAGGTAATTGCCAGCATTCCGCACGCCGCGTTGGTGAGCGTCGCGAGGTCACCGTATGAAATCTTGAAGAGCGGCCGGAAGAGCTTGCGCAGCATCACGACCCCGCCAGGCGAGCCACAGTCTGCCCTGCCTGCAGCTTCTGCCCCGGCTTCACGACCATCTCGGCTCCCAGCGGCAGCTCGAGGTCAACGCGCGAGCCGAGGTGGATTATGCCAATCCGCTCGCCCTTCGCCAATTGCTGCCCCTCGGAGAGGTAGGAAGTGATACGCCGCGCCAGCGCGCCTGCCACCTGCGTCACTGCCACCGGCCCGACGGCGGTCTCCAGTTCGGTGCGCACCTGCAGGTTGCCGTCGGCGGCTGCGCTGTAGGCGGGGCTGAAGCCGGCGCCGGAGCGCTGCTGCGCCGTAACGCGGCCGGCAATCGGTGCGCGGTTGACGTGCACGTTGAAGGGCGACATGAAAATCGAGAGCCGCACATGGTCATCCCGCTCGTCGACCGAGAGCACCGTGCCGTCAGCGGGGCTGACTACGCCCTCACCGATGGGGCGCATCGGGTCGCGGTGGAACCAGAGCAGCCCACCGCCCAGCAGCAGCAGAGCCGCGGCCGCCCACACCGCGGCGTCGAGCGGCAGCTCCGACTCAATGCCGGCAGCCGCGCCGAACGGCACCAGCACCAGCCCTGTCACGAAGGCGATGGTAATCCAGCCGGGCGTCCCGGCGGCGAAGGGCGGTGTGCGCATCCCCTGCGGCGGTTCACGCCACGGCAGGTCCATCACCCCCAGGATGGCGTCCTGCATCTCCGGCAGGTAGTGAAAGACGATGTACGCCAGCGCGACCAGCGCGACGAGGCTGCCGCCCTTGCCAATCCAGGCGTGCGCGTAGTAGAATGTGTCCTCACCCCAGACGTGCTCGTAGGTAAGCCAGATAACCACTGCGTTGCGAATCAGGTTGAGCAGGTAAATCGTCGGCACCGTCGCCAGGAAGGCGTAGATGCGTCGCTCGCGCGGCGCGCTGGTGCAGAGCACCCCACCGACGAATATTATCATGCTCTGCAACGCGGTGCACGCCAGCACGATGCTGATCGCAGGCGACATCGGGTCGCGCCACGCCGCCTCGACGGGGACGCTCACTTCCTGGTGTGCTGAGCCAAGGCGGTACCAGCGCGAACCTTCGCCGTAGTCGAGCGGCCCGAGCGTCGTCGGAGCGCCCGTAATATCGAGCAGCCAGACCGACTGCTCCGCGACAACCTGGATGAGCCAGCCCGCGAGGAACGGCACCCGCTCGACCAAGAAGTAGATGCCGCCAGCAATGACGGTCATCGCCACCAGCCAGCGCAGCGCCGGGTATTCCCGACGCCACTGGATGGTCAGCCAGTGGTGGTACGCCAGATAGCCGAAGAACGGCAGCGCCATGGCGCAGAAGAGCGCATTGACCGGGTCGCGAATCAGGATGTAGTGTTCGACCTCGCTCCACCAGAAGCCACCCAGCGCCAGCCAGCCAACCATGCAGAGCCGGTGGCCGACGGCGACCGGCAACCGGCGGCCCCCCATGCGGTGTGGACCGCTCGAGAGCCGATAGCCTGCCGCGAGCAGCAGCAGCGACCCGATGGCGAGCACCTCGCTGGCCGGTATCATCAACCTGCGCGACCCCGCACCGCTAAAAAAACCTCTTCAGCCAAAATGGGCGCACGCCGCCGCGTATGATTCGTGGTCACCGATGTCGAACCATGTCCCGGTATAGGCGATGCCGCGCACCGTCGCGCGACCGATGCGCCACGGCAGGAAATGCCCCAGCGCGTCACGCTCGCCGCCTGCCGCAAGGTAGGTGGCGAGCGCCCGCACCCCGCCGGGCGAGAGCAGCCAGCAGGCGGTCGCTGCCAGCGTCGAGCGCGGCTCCGCCGGCTTCTCGACGAAATCGACGATAATGCCATCCTCGAGCGTCGCGATGCCGTAGAGCTGTGCCAGTCCGGTATCGCCAACATCGTAGAGCCCGATAACGTCATCGCCCGTGCTCTCGTGCAGCGACGCCATGCGGGCGAGGTCGAAGTCGAAAAGGTTGTCGCCACCGACGATGAATAGCGGCCCCGGCAGGCGATATTCCGCCACCAGCTGCCCCAGCGCGCCCAGTGCACCGGGCTTCTCGCCCTCGCTCTGCGCCTGCTCGACCGCCAGCTCGAGCTGGAGCGGGCCGTCGTAGCTGGCGATGAACGCGTCAAACTGGCTGGCAAAAGCGGCGTTGACCGCCAGCAGCACGCGGTCGGGCGCAACTGCCTCGAGCGAGTGCAGGACGTGCGCCAGTAGCGGCTCGCCGGCGACTGGGAGCAATTGCTTTGGAGTGTGGCGCACCAGCTCCCCCATACGGCGCGCGAAGCCGCCCGCCAGGACGATGGCGTCCATCAGAGCGAAATCTTGCCGCCCAACATCAGTTCCCTGATGGCGTCGTCGGCCGCCGCGGCCAGCTTCTTGTCATCGTAGAGCGCTTCCTTGACCTCCTTGCGGCGGTCGCGCACCACCTTCCAGTCCGCCTGCTGTTCCTCGCGCGCCACATTCCGGTGGGTCCGCAACTGGTCGAGCATCTCCATCGCGCGCTCGTGCTGGTGATCGGCGCGCTTGCGGACGTCAACAAACTCCTGGTGCTTCTTGTCTGATTCGCCCGAGAGGTGCGCCGCCTCCTTCATCAGCTCGGTCATCTTGTCGTAAAGCTTCGAATTGAGCTTCGCCAGCCGCACCACTTCCAGATGGTGCTGGTCTGCCTCGCTGAACCGCTCGTCAATCGACTGGTCCAGCTCGCCCACCTCGGCGTGCAGGTGCTCCTGCTCCTCGAGTGACGACTGCTGCTCGCCCAGGCTACGGCGCAGGATGGAAATCCGCTCGAGCAGCGCACGCTCCTTGGCAATCGTCATCTCGGTCGTCTCGAGCCGTCGCTCGGACGCCATGATTTCGGACATCAGCGCCTCGACCGTATAGCGCAGCCCCTTGCCATCCTTGCCATCCTTGCGCCGCGCCTGCTTGGCGGCAATCAGCTTGCGCGCCTGGTCACGCAACTTGTTGCGCGACTGCATGCTACGCTGCTTCGCTTGCGAATGCGCCTTCATCTCGTCGCGCATGGCCAGGATTTTCTGCATCACCTTTCCGCGCTGGTCATGGATGGCGTCACGTTCGTCGCGTAGCATGCGCGCCTCGGTGTTGTATTCGTTACGGCGGTCGACAAAACGCTGGAACCGCTCTTCCGAGCGTTGTATCTCGGTCTTCGGCTTGCGCTGCTGCCTCTTCTTCTGCGCCATGGGAACGAGGTGACGTCCAGTGCTCAGATATAAAATCAGCCCTGCACAATTATTCGTGCATTTATGGTAAACAAACTATTCGGTCAAAGTTTTGCGGGAGCGAAGCGACCGGAAAAGTCTGTTTTAAATAAGAATCGTCGAGAACTAGATAAACGGGTTGAGCACCTGGTAAATTACGCCGCCGGCCGGCCCCAAATCCAGCGGCATCTCCTCCCCCGTAAAGGTTTCAGCCACTTCGATATAGCGCGCGGCCGCCTCCACTCGCAAGTCATCGGTCAGCGCGGGCGGCTTGCCCTTGCCCCGGAATCCCTGCTCCGCGAGCCATGTACGGACGTATTCCTTATCGAACTTGCGTGGCTCTTCTCCTTTTTCGAAGCGCTTTTCGTAGTCGTCCACCATCCAGTAGCGGCTGGAGTCGGGCGTATTGACCTCGTCCATCAGCATAATCTTGCCGCTGGAGATGCCGAACTCATACTTGGTGTCAACAAAAATCATGCCATGCTCGGCAGCCCGCTTGACGCCCCGGTGGTAGAGTCGCATCGATATTTTCGCCAGCTCGCGATATAGTCCGGGATCGACCGCACCGCGGCGGAAGAGCTCCTCCGGGGAGACCGACTCGTCGTGCTCGCCCTGCGCTGCCTTGGTTGAGGGGGTGATGATGGGCTCGGACAATTTCTCGTGCTTGCGCATCCCGTCTGGCAGTTCATTGCCGCAGAAATTGCGGTCGCCCTTCTCGTAAGCGGTCCAGATTGAGGTGGGGGTGATGCCGGTCAGGTAGCCTCGCACAACCATCTCAACCTGAATGGGGTCGCAGCGGCGGACAGTCCAGACATTGGGGTGCGGCCTGCGGAGAACGTGGTTGGCGACAATATCGGCCGTCTCACCGAACCACCAGTCGGCCATCTCAACCAGCGCCTGCCCCTTGAAAGGGACCGTTCCCAGCACACGGTCAAAGGCGGAGATGCGGTCAGTGGTGACCATCGTGATGGTCTCTTCCTTGATGTAGTTGTCGCGCACCTTGCCGCGGTAGAGCTCGCCCTGATCCTTGTAATTGGTCTCCACCAGAGTATGGGGAAGTTGCTGACGTAGGATGTCGCGGGCGACCATAGCGCCCCGAAAGCGGGAGCGGGACTAAAAGCAGTATCGGTGGCTGGAGGCACAAGGTTGAATAGCCGCAAGCAACTCCCGCAAAGCGTGCTTAGCGACATACTGAAGAAGCATAGTAACGAGCTGCTGCGCCCGCTGGGTGTTTTCATGGGTCGCATCGGTATCCGCCCCAACAACCTCACCTTCCTGGGGCTGGCACTGACCATGGCGGCGGCGTGGCAACTGCACGCCGCCGCCATTCTCCCCGGGGTCGGCCTGCTGCTGCTGGCGGGGCTGGCCGACGGCGGCGACGGACTGCTGGCGCGCTCCGCCGGGCAGACGTCGGTGCGCGGCGGCTTCCTCGATGCGCTGACCGACCGCTACTCGGACAGCCTGATCTTCGGCGCGCTGCTGCTCGGCGGCTGGCTGGCGCCGCTGCCGCAGGCGCTCTGGATTCCGGGCGAGGCGTGGGCACTGGCGGCGCTCGTGGGCGCGCTGCTCACCTCCTACGCGCGTGCGGCGGCCGAGCGCCTCGGCGTGAGCCAGCAGGCGGTCGGGCTGGTTGAGCGGCCGGAGCGCATCATCCTGCTGGCACTCGGCCTTGCAGGGGGTGAACTGGCCGGCGAGCCAGCACTCTGGGCGACCGGCACGCTGGCACTGCTGGCACTACTGGGAAACCTCACGGTGGCGCAGCGGCTGGTCCATTTCTGGCGGAACGCGTCGGAAGTATAATTTATATAGGAGTCGTCAGTGGAAAATAATGGTTGACTGGCGTGAACTCGCGGCGACCGGCCTCGGACTGGGGCGGGTGCCTTACGGTCCTGGCACCGCCGGCAGCGCTGGCGCGGCGGCACTGGCATGGGGCGCCGTGGCCTATGGCGGGGCACAGGGCGGCTACGCGCTGCTGGCGGTCGCGCTACTGCTCTACCCGCTGGGCCGCAACCTCGCCGAATGGGCCGAACGGAAGTGGGGCAAGGACCCCGGCCGCTTCGTGCTGGACGAGGTGGCGGGCTACCTGCTCGGCGCCGCCATCATCTGGCTCGCCGCTGGCGTCCCCGATGCGATGGATTTGCTGGCTCTGTTCATCCTGTTCCGCGCTTTCGACATCCTAAAGCCGTGGCCGGTCTCGCGGCTCGAGGAAATCGGGGGCGGCGACGGGGTGATGCTCGACGATATCGCCGCCGGCATCCTGGCTGCCGCCGTGCTGCTGCTACTGCCGCTCCTGTTTTAGCCCGCCCCCGATTGCGGCCCCATGTCCGAAATAATTCTCTATCTGCATATCGTCGGCGCGATTACACTTTTCAGCGGACTGATTGCGGCGGCGGTCGCGATGCTGCGCATGGAGCGCGCCGAGGGCGAAACGCGCCGCGAGCTGGCGTCGATGGCGCGCGCGATGGCATCGATGGCGACCGGCGGAGGCGGTCTGGCACTGATGTTCGGCCTCTACTTGGTGCTCAGCGGTGACGAGCATAACTTCGGCGAGGCGTGGATTGACAACTCGCTCATACTGCTGCTGGTGATGGTTGCGGTTATCCCTATGGTAATCGTGCCGCGGCTGCGCGCGATTGCCGACGGTGGCGGGACTATGGGCGACCCGACGCTCTGGATTACAACGACCGCCATGCTGGGCGCGGCGTTCGGCATCGAGTACCTGATGGTGGCAAAGCCGCTGGCGCACGGCCCCGATGACGGCGTGCTGCTGCTATTCCTACTGCTCGGAGCAGCGGCGGGCTGGATGCGAACCCGGGAAGCCTGAGTTTCGTTTTTTACCAACCTCTAATGGGAGTGCAATGACTGAGATTGAGATACGGGTCGGACTCAAGCCGGGGATGGCTGACCCCGAGGGCGCCAACGTCCAGAAAGCACTGAGACTGCTCGGCTTCGACTCTGTCGGGGCGGTCGCGTCAGCGCGCTGCTATCGCGTCACGCTCGAGCTGCCCGAGACGGAGGCGCTGGCCGAGGCGGAGCGCATGTGCCGGCATCTGCTTGCCAATCCTGTGGTGCACGATTACTCCATCACGGTGGCGGAATGAGGCTACAGCCGCTAGCGGGCGTAGAACAGGCGTTCGCGGTGCCGCTCGACGGCGACCTCGAGGCGACGGGCGAGGCTCTAGGACTGGGGCTCTCGCTGGCGGAGCTGGAAAAGGTGCGCGACCACTTCCGCGACGAAGGGCGGGTGCCGACCGACGTCGAACTGCAGGCGATTGACCAAGCGTGGTCGGAGCACTGCTGCTACAAATCGTCGCGCCCCGTGCTCGAAGAGACCGTCTTCGGCCTCGACGTGCCGCGCAAGGTCGCCGTACGGGAGGACGCCGGAATCATGGAGTTCGACGACGATCACTATTACGCCGTCGGCCTCGAGTCGCACAACCACCCTTCAGCGCTCGACCCGTATGGCGGCGCGGCGACCGGCATCGGCGGCATCCTGCGCGACGTGGTCTGCATGGGCGCGCAACCGATTGCACTGGTCGACCCGCTGTTTTTCGGGGAGCTGGACACCCCGCGTAGCGAATTGCCCGACGGTGTCAAGCACCCGCGCTACCTGATGGGGGGCGTCGTCGCGGGCATCCGCGACTACGGCAACCGCGTCGGCATCCCGACCGTCGCAGGGCAGGTAGCGTTCCACCCTGGCTACACCGGCAACCCGCTCGTGAACGTCGGCTGTATTGGCATCATGCCGAAGAGCGAGCTGATTCACAGCCGTGCCGGTGGCACGGGCGACATCTACATCCTCGCTGGCGGGCGGACCGGTCGCGACGGCATCCACGGCGTCACCTTCGCGTCGCGCGAGCTGGAAGCGGGCTCCGAGAGCGACATCGGCGCGGTACAGCTGGGCGACCCCATAACGAAGGAGCCGCTGATGCATCTCTGTCTCGAGCTGAACCGCGCCGGGCTGCTAACCGGGATGAAGGACCTCGGCGGCGGCGGGCTCTCGTGCGTCGTCGGCGAGCTGGCGCTCGACGGCGGCTGCGGCGCGCGCGTCAACCTGGAGCGGGTGCCGCTCAAGCAGCCGGGTATGGCGCCGTGGGAAATCTGGGTCTCCGAATCGCAGGAGCGCATGATGTTTACCGTCCGCCCCGAAGAGGTCGCGGCGGTGCTCGAGCGTTGCGCAGCGTGGGACGTCGAGGCCACTACCATCGGCGAAGTCGTCCCGCAAAAGCGGACGCGCGTCGACTGGCACGGGACGACCGTGCTCGACCTTGATCTGGAATTCACGACCGGCGGCCCCGCTTACCGACGGCCGTCGCTCGAGCCGAAGGCGCCAACGGCCGTCGAGGTCAAGCTGGAGCAACCTGCCGATATCGGCGCGCTGCTGCTTGAGTTACTCGCGACGCCCGAACTGGGGTCGCGCGAGTGGGTCATCCGGCAGTATGACCATCAGGTGCGTGGCGCGACTGTGCTGAACCCGTTGCAGGGACCGGTCGGCCGCGAAGGGCCGGGCGACGCCGCGGTATTGAAGCCCGTTCCCGGCAGCTGGCGCGGGCTGGCGCTGACCAGCGACGTTAGCCCTTGGCTGATGGAGGCCGACCCGCGCGCGGGGACGCTGCTGGCGATTGCCGAGGTGTGCGGCAACCTGGCGGCTGTCGGCGCGCGGATTGATTCACTGGCCGACTGCTTATGCTTCGGTAATCCCCAGAAGCCCGAAATCATGGGGCAGTTCCGCGCCACGTGCGAAGCGCTCGCCGAGGGGGCGCTGGCGTTGGGGGTGCCGTATGTCTCAGGCAACGTCAGCTTCTACAACGAAACCCCGCAAGGCGCCATTCCGCCGACGCCGGTGCTGATGGGGGTCGGCATCGTCGAGGATATCCGCAACTGCGTCACGAGTGACCTGAAGGCAGCAGGCGAGCTGTGGCTCATCGGCCCGACCGGCTGCGAAATGGGCGCCAGTCTCATCGCGCGCCACCTCGGCGCGGCCGGGGGCGCGCTGCCGCCAGTGGACTTCGCAACGCTGGTCCCGCGCATGGAAGCGCTGGTGACGGCCATCGCAGAGGGCGAAGTGGTCGCCTGCCACGACCTCTCAGCGGGTGGCCTGGCAGTGGCGCTGGCTGAGATGTGCCTCTCCGGCAACGGCGCAGCGGTCGAACTGCCCTCCGGGCCGGAGACGATGGTCACGCTTTTCAGCGAAACCCCAGGGCGCTGGCTGGTGCAAGTCGCCCCGGGCTGCGAAGCGCGTTTTGCGAAGCGCTTTGATTGCGCAGAGCGGCTCGGCGCACCCGCCAGCGAACTGCGCGTGACGCGCGACGGCGAAACGCTGCTGTCGCTCGCGACGGCAGCGCTGCGCGCAGCGTGGGAAGCGCCACTCACCAAGCGACTGGCCTAGGCTTTTATCAGCCTCCTTAATCGCCGCGATGATGACACTCGCGGCGGCGCTGATACTGCTGATTTTTATTATTGCCTTCGTGCTCATCCTGGGCGAGTTCGTGCACCGCACGACCGCCGCCTGGATGGGGGCGGTGGCGATGCTCGTTATCGGCAAGCTGACCGGCACGCTCGACTGGTGCACCCACGGCGAGTGCGAAGGCAACCTGTTCGCCGCGATTGAGTTCAACGTCATCGGGCTGCTGATGGGGATGATGATTTTCGCCGCGATGCTCGAAATCAGCGGCTTCTTCGAGTTTATCGCCATCAAGGCGACCAAGCTCTCGAAAGGCGACCCGTGGATGCTGGTGGTCTACCTCGGAACCTTCACTACGCTGATATCGGTCGTGATTGACAACGTGACTGCCATTATCCTGATTGCACCGGTTACGATCAAGATTTGCAACAAGCTGAAAATCAGCGCCATCCCGCCGCTGATTGCTGAAGCCATCCTCTCCGACACGGGCGGCGTCGCGACGCTGGTCGGCGACCCACCCAACGTCATGATTGGCGCCTCGACCGGCTTCACCTTCAACAGCTTCATCGAGCACCTGGCGCCGCTGACACTGTTCGCGTGGATTGCGACGATGGGGTATATGCGCTACTACTACCGCGACTGGATTAAGACCAAACCTGAACACGTGGAGGAGGTGCTGGCGGAGGACGAGTGGGCCGTCGTGAGCGACCTGCCCATGATGAAACGCACGCTGGCGGCGCTGGCACTCACGATTGCAATGTTCTCGGTGCACGAGTTTATCCACATCAAACTGGAGATTTCGGCCATCGCGCTCGGCGGCGCGGGGCTCGCGCTTGCGCTTTCGCTACCCGACCTGCCCGATGTGGTCGAGAGGGTCGAGTGGCCGGCGCTGCTCTTCTTTGCCGGGCTGTTCGTAATGGTCGGTGGCCTGGAAGGGGTAGGCCACCTCACCGCGCTGGCGAGCTGGATTTTCGATACCTTCGCAGACGACCCGCTGATGCTGGCGGTCGCGGTCATCTGGGTCTCCGCTATCGCATCGGCGATTATCGACAACATCCCCTTCGCCGCCGCCATGATTCCGGTCATCCACAAGCTGGGCGAACTGGGCGACATTAACACCGCTCCGCTCTTCTGGGCGCTGGCAATGGGGTGCGGCTTCGGCGGCAATGCCACGCCTATCGGTTCCTCAGCCAACGTAATGACCGTCTCCATCAGCGAGCGCGGCGGTCACAAGATTACGACCACCGAATGGATGCGAGTGGGGCTGCCGGTGATGCTGATTACCTGCGTCGTCGCGACCATCTTCATGATCATCTTCTACGAATCGCTTTACGTCAATCCCTGAGCTATTATTGAGCGGCAGACGGCGCAGTCCTCCGCAGCGCTAACGGCGGTTCCGCACTCTACGCAACGCGCACGCTCGCGGAAGTGTTCCAGCCATGCCGCGCGCAGCTCCGGTTCATCAGCTTCCATCGCGTGCCGCAGCTCTTCGTCCGCGCCTTCCAGTGCCAGCAAGTGCTCCAGCCCCGGCATTGCCGCGACGGTGTTTGGCTGCGGTCGCAGCAACGGCGCCATGAATACTCCGGTAATGAAGCCAGCAGCGTGCGCGGTATGCCCTACGCCGTCACTGATGCCTGCCACGACGTAGGCGGTCTCACCGCCCATAAAGACCAGCGCCGCCAGCAGCACCGGCACACGGGGCAGGAAGAGCGGCCCCAGCAGCATCGGGATTTCATCGCGCGGATAGAGCAGCGCGAAGGCGCCCATCACTGCGAAGACCGCCCCGGAAGCGCCAATGTGGATGCCGCCCTCGCCCTGCCACAGCGCCAGCAGTCCGCTGACGAGCGAGGCGAGCAGTCCTCCCGCGAAGAAAACTATGAGCAGCCGCCGCGTGCCGATACGCTCCTCGAAGGGTGCGCCGAGCAGCAGCAGCACCAGCATGTTCATCAGTAGGTGCAGTGGCCCTGCGTGCAGGAACATTGCGGTTACGAGCGTCGCCCATTCCGCGCCAGGCTGCGCCAGGTAGCTGGGGCGGAACCCCAACTCGAGCCAAGTGGCCACCGGGGCTCCCGCCAGCCACCACGCGCCGAAGAGCGCGAAGTTGGCCAGCACCAGCGCCTGCGCCGCGTACATTCGAGCACGCAGCCCACCGAACAGCACCGCCGCTGCCAGCAGTAGCAGCAGCAGGGAGAGCACGCTCATTACCGAGGGCGAGCGCAGCGGCAGTTAAGGCTCACGCTAGGGCAGGGGGTTGGGGCCTCCGGAGAGGCCCCCCGTAGCGCTTGGAGCGCCTGTTTATGCGTCTTCCCGGCGACGGAGGGCTACACCCAGGCCAGCCAGGAGGGATGCCATGCTGAGGCCGAAGAGGGTCAGCGCGAACGACGGAGTCGTATCGGACGCTGCCACAATCGAGACGGTGCCGCTGATGACGTTGTCGTCCCGCTGATTCAGGAACTCGTCATGGTGAGTGCGGCCGTCCGCGATGTCCTCGGTCTCGAGCGTCGGGTTGATCTGAGCGTAGACGGTCACGTCCCAGTACATACCGCCGTTACCCTTGTCTGCGCCCTTCTCAGGAATGAAGGGGTCGACCCAGGTGATTGAAGCGGTGCTGTAGGTCAGGACCTTGTTGTTCACCTTCTTCTGCTCGGACAGTACGGCCGTGGGCGCCATGCGTGCAATCTCGGTGTCACCGATGCGGGTAACCCGCTTCATGCCGTCCGGGAAGGAGACCATCTTGCCACCCTTGGGGTCGTAGACGTAGAAGACGACCAGCACATCCTGTGCGTAGTTGCCGTCGTTCTCGGCCGTAACCCGGATAGCGACGCCGTTGTCGTCGCCCTCGAGGACCGCAAGGCGGTCAACCGAGATGCTGGTCAGCGAGAACTGAGGCGGCCGGATGAAGAGCGACGCTGAGAGCGGCTCGTCCATGTCCGCGTTGTTCGCGGTGTCCTTGCCGTTCAGCTTGATGTCGAACTCCCGGTTACCTGCAGGTTCGCCAGTATCCCAGTCGAAGTCGGGGGCCCAGATGGAGAGGGTGATGGTCACCTGCTGGTCAGCATCCAGCGGGATGCTGGTGGTTCCGTCTATCGAGGAAGTGGTCACCGGTGCTCCAGAGCTGGAGTCGGTCACCGCCCGGTAGATGGACCAGTCAGAGGTGTCGTATGCACTGCCTCCCGCCACGAGTGCCGGAGTGATTTCCAGCACGTTGGCAAGGGTTCCGATGTTGCGTGCGGTGTAGATGACGTCCACGCCCAATGAGGGGTAGATTTCGTACACACGCGTGTCGTGGTCGACCTTGTCCCAGAAGATACCGTGGTCGAGCGTACGGACCACCTTGACGCCGCCAATGGAGGCGCTACCCAGCGGACCCTTCGCCTGGAAGACAAAGGAGTACTGGTTATCTGGTGCAGGGTCGTAGTCCAGTCCATTGAACCCCAGCTTGCTGGTGTCGAGGTGGATGTAGTAGGGAACCCACGCGCCGTCCGAGTCACCCGTCAGCGAGTTACCGACGTCGCTATGGTCGCGGCCATCGACTATCTTGAAGCCGTTGGGCGACCATAGCGCGACGGTATTACTGCTGTCAAAGGAGTGACCCTTCTGCTGCGCGTAGACCATGATTTCATTGCCGGAGTTCATGTCATAGTTGGCCCAGAACATGAGGTAGCTGTCGTCAGTCCAGAGCGGGACGTAGTTGGTCCGCGCCTGCTCGGTCGCGATTGCCGCCGCGACGACCACGATTGTGCCAGCCATCATCGGGTGGACGCTACAGTAGTAGCTGAAAGTCCCGACTTCGCTGAAGGTCAGTGAAGCACTCTCGCCTGCGGCGAGCGTGATTTCAGGCCAGTCTCCGCCAGTGGAGGTCACTGTGTGGGAAATGGTGTCGTCGTTGGTCCAGGTCATGGTAGTTCCGAGCACGGCCTCAACATAGCCGGGGCTGTAGCCACTTGACTGCCCAACTATCGAGATGCTCATGTCTTCGGTTACCACATCGGTTTCGTCCCAGCTTACCGAGAGAGCACCGTCGCCGACCGCGGCGGGTTCGTCCACCGCGTCAGCCCAGTTCTCTCCACCGGTCAGCAGCGGGACACCGAGGTCCTGCTCAGTACCTACCAGCAGCATGTGGCTGGCAACGTTGTTCGACTTGAACAGGTCCTGCAGCGTGTCGCTGGTACCGGATGTGGCCAGCTTGACACCGATGGTGTACATGCCGGGCGCAGAGATGCCGGGGAAGTTGATGCTGAAGGTACCGGTCTCCGTAGACATCGGCAAGTTGGAGAGGGAGTAGGAGCTGTCACTCCAGATCTCGTTTCCGTCCGCATCGTTCGCGTAGGCGTAGATGTCAGCACTGCTGATTGGGCCGCCAACGCCAAGGTCGCCCATACCCACGTTCTTGAAGCTCGTGGTGATGGTTGCTCCCTCGCCCAGCTCAAGCTTGTAGGGCATGCTGGAGGAGGTCTGCTCGATGTCGAAACCGAGCGCGTAGACGCCGACCTCGTCAATGTACCAGGTCGGGTCCCAGTCGATGAAGGTGCCGCCCATGTGGAATGCAATCGAGACGTCTTCATTGCCGGTGCCGGTGAAGGCATCCAGCCGCGCCTGTGACTCTACCCAGCCGCCCGAAGCGGCGACGAACGCCTGCTTCCCAGAGAGCGGGTTGCCGTAGTAGGCGTAGTTGTAGACCATGCCGCCATACATGTTGCCAGAGGTCATGCCGACCGGGCCTGAACCCAGTACATCAACGTTGCCCCCATCGTAATAGTACGCGGCAAAGGCGCTGACGGAGGCGTAGTAGGCGTACTGGTGCTGGAACACCATCTTGGCCGAGGTCGCCTTCGACAGGTCTATCGAGGGCGAGATGAGGGAGGTGCTGTCACCGTTGTAGGCGGTGCCGTACACGTCGTCTCCACCCCACCACGACTTGCTGCCAGCATAGACGTTGGTCGACTGGGTCTGCCACCGGGCCACCCCACTCGTCAGTTGAGCGGACCAGCCATCCTCGTAAAGGTGGGCCCCGCCGTCATATGTGCAGTCTTTGCATGATATCTCGGCCTCGCCGCCGGTGTAGGCCACGGTGAACATGGTCTCGCGCGATACCTCGCGCTTGTTGTCGCCCGTGAACTCGTCCGCGGCAACGTTGCCGTCTTCATCGAGGTAGCCGTCAATCCAGGTCTCGACCCGTAGCTTGTACTGGCCGGGGATGGCGAAGTGGTAGTTCCATTTGAGGTCCTTGGCCTCGCCAGGGGC
>Ga0208748_1000223_pt1 | contig 29448 bp, 23 predicted proteins | sample Knorr_S7_td_Bott_FD_185599 | JGI IMG/M metagenome (GOLD analysis project Ga0208748, IMG submission 185599) | Marine microbial communities from Southern Atlantic Ocean transect - Knorr_S7_td_Bottom_ad_4513_LV_A (SPAdes) (version 2) | ecosystem: Environmental > Aquatic > Marine > Oceanic | place... | reverse complement strand
CAGTAATTTTCTCTAAACAGTTTTTTGCCAAATTAGTTTGTGCACAAACTGTATCGTAGACGGGGTAGTAGCCCCGTCTGATCGGGTGTCATTTCTCATCTAGGAACGCCCGATAGTCTTCGATAAGTTCAACGGCTGCGGTTTCAAGCAAGCGTTGACCGTCTTCGGGATTGGCAAGACTGGGGTCGGAACCGATCCGACCGTCCGGATGACGGCTTCTGTGATCCGAAGCGTCGAAGTGATCATCGCCCGCATGGTTACGAAGATAAGCCAAAGATTCGGGATGCCAAGCTCCCAGACTCACATCCTTGATGTGTTCCGGAAAGGCGTATTGTGCAATTGCAACTTCGCTGGGAGTGGCGTGTACCCCTTCTTTCTCGGCATACAACGACTGCCGGAGGGCGTTTGTTTTCGGTAGTTCCCACCAACTCCGCAAACGGCATCTTGGGCTCTAAGGCTGTACTGCGTGTAGATTTCCTGAAATGCTGCACGTACCGGTGCGAGGTTGCCTCCATGACCATTGAGAAAATAAAAATGCCTGAAACCTTGACTGGCCAAAGAAAGCACATAATCCTCAATCACCAGCATCATCGTGGAAGGACGTAGTGATATGGTACCAGGAAATTTCAAGTTGAACTGTGCGGTGCCAAGAGTTAAGGTTGGCCCCACAAGGAGATCAGCCTGCAATGCTGCGTGACTTGCAATGGCAGTGGGACAGATAGAATCAGTACCGATCAGGCCGCTGGGTCCATGCTGTTCGGTGGAGCCGATGGGGATCAAGATGCCCTGCGAACGCAACAAATACGACTCGATTTCCTTCCAGGTACTTAAATGTAGATGCATGTTTAAATTGTCATTTAATGGGGCGATTCTTCAATGTTGATTGTTAATTCAACTCCCCTCATAAAGTGCACATAATGAGATTAGCGCTTCCGCTTCATGCTATCACTCTTTACAGACTAACCCAAAACAAAAAAACCACCCTGTTTTGCAAAGGGTACGAGTCGGCAAAATGGATACAGGATTCAGATGGTAGACCCGGACTACGTTACGGGGGATGGAGAAGTGGGTTGTCGTTGAGGATGTTCATGGTTTCACAGGAAAGTGAATTGTGTCATCGTCATTCCGTTCCTGCAAGGTCGATCATCACGTCCAGCACCAGTGTCGCAGCACACTGATCGGATGCCGTACGGTGCGTCCGGAGCCGTGTTCGATCTGGTGGCGGCAACTCGTCCCGCAGGCGGCTATCTGTTCGCTGGCCTTGGCCTGACGGATGCGTGGCAACAGAGAGAGTTCTGCCATTTCCATCGAAACCTCGTAGTGTTCGGCCTGATAGCCGAAGGATCCCGCCATTCCGCAGCAGCTTGAGGGGATTGTCTCGACCTCGACTCCGGGAACTCCCTCCAGCAACTTGATGGTGCTGTCCATAGCGTCAAACGCTTTTTGGTGGCAGTGCCCGTGCAGCAACACCTTTTCGGGTGCGGATGTACGGAATTTCAAGTTTAATCGCCCCGCGTTTTTTTCCGTCACCAAATATTCTTCAAGCAATTGCACATGATCTGCAAGTTTTTGAGATTTTGGTCCCGGAAGCAGGGCCGGGAGTTCGTCCTTGATGGTGAACACGCACGAAGGCTCTAGTCCGACGATGGGCACCTCGCGTTCGACGTAGGACGAGAGGTTTTCGAGTAAGCGGACTGCTTCCAGTTTGGCTTCGTCTATCAATCCGGAGGACAGGAAAGTGCGCCCGCAGCAGAGATTGCGGCTGGAGCCTTGCACTCGAGGCACGATCACCCGCCGCCCCGCCGCTTCCAGCACAGCCAGTCCATCCCGCAGGACTTGTGGCTCGAAGTAGGTATTGAAGCTGTCTGCAAACAAAACCACCTCCGGGCCTGTGGTGGTTTGCGAAGTTTCCTCCGCACGGAAGGGACGCGAATCCCACTGCGGCAGTTCGCGTTTGCTGGTGAGGCCGAGCAGTTTTTCGGTAAGCTGAGAAAGTCCGGGAATCACGTCACGCAGGTTCGCCATTCTTCCGAACTTTGAGATCAAAGGAGCGTAGCGGGGCATGTAGGCGAACAGTCTTTCCCGCAGCGAAAGGCCGTTTTTCCGGTGGTAATGGTATAAGAACTCGGTCTTCATGCGGTTCATGTCCACTCCCGTGGGGCATTCACGCCGACACGCCTTGCAGCCCACGCAGAGCCGCATGGTTTCGTACATGTCTTTGGAGGTCAACGCCTCCGGCCCCAACTGTCCTGAAAGCGCGAGTCGCAGTGCATTGGCACGTCCACGGGTGAGGTGGCGTTCGTCGCGGGTGACGCGGTAGGACGGACACATCACCTCCGTGTTAAACTTGCGGCACGCGCCGTTGTTGTTGCACATTTCCACCGCCCGGTCGAAGCCGCCCCACTCCGACCAGTCCAGTCCGGTGGATAGGCTTGACTGCCGGTAGTCCGGGCTGTAGCGAAACAGGCGGCGGTCGTCCATCTTGGAGGGCTGCACGATCTTGCCCGGATTCAACAAATCGCGGGGGTCGAAGATGTGCTTGATTTCCTCGAATGCCTTCACGAGCCGCTTGCCGTACATGACCTCGTGAAACTCCGAGCGCACGAGGCCGTCACCATGTTCTCCGGAATGCGAACCCTTGTACTCGCGCACAATCGCAAAGGTTTCTTCTGTGATTGCCCTCAGTTTCTTCGCGTCCATTTCCTGCTTGAGGTTCAGCACAGGGCGGACGTGCAGGCAACCCACTGAGGCGTGAGCATACCACGTTCCGGTGGTGCCGTACTTGGCGAAAAGCTTGTTGAGGCGGCTGGTATACTCCGCAAGATCCGTCAACTCCACCGCGCAGTCTTCAATACACGAGACCGGTTTGCCGTCGCCCTTCATGGACATCATGATGTTGAGTCCGGCTTTACGCACCTCCCAGACTTGCTTCTGGAATTCGGGATCGATTGCTTCCACGACGGCATCCGGGAAACCGTGCGCCGCCATCAGTTCGTCCAATTCTCGCAACTTGTGTTTGAGAGAATCAAGCTCAGCTCCGGCGAACTCGACAATCAGCAGCGATCCGGGTTTGCCCTTCACAAAGCGTTTCAGTTTTTTCTGAAACTGCGGGATATCCGCCGCGAGTTCGAGCATCGTCTGGTCCACCAACTCCACCGCGTCCGGTCCCAATTCGACGAGGTGCTGGGTGGTCGCCATCGCTTCGTAAAAGGTCGGAAAATGGCAAACACCCAGCACCTTGTGTTCCGGGATAGGCTGGAGATCGAGGTGGATTTCGGTGGAAATCGCAAGCGTACCTTCCGAGCCGACCAGCAGATGCGCCAAGTTGAGCGGGGACCTCGCCTCTGAGGTCAGCACGTCCAGGTTGTAACCCCCCACTCGGCGTTGCACTTTCGGAAAGCGCCGGGCCACTTCGTCGGCTTCACGATTGCCCAGTTCCAACAGTTTGTCCACCAGTTGCTGCTGCCATTCCGGAGCGGTGGCCGTTCCGTTCCCCCACTCCCCAAAATGCATTTGATTCCCATCCGCCAGCACCGCATCGACCGCCCGGACATTGTCCACCATCTTGCCGTAGCGGATGGATCGCGCCCCACAACTGTTGTTGGCCGTCATGCCGCCAATGGTCGCCCGGCTGCTGGTGGAGACATCAACGGGAAAGAACAACCCGTGCGGCTTGAGCAGAGCATTGAGTTGGTCGAGCACAATTCCGGGTTGCACTACCGCCCGCCGTGTTTCCGGATCCACAGAAATGAGGCGGTTGAGGTGTTTGCTGACATCAACGATGATGCCCTCCCCAACCGTTTGCCCGCATTGCGAGGTGCCGCCGCCCCGCATCGTTACAGAAACACCCGCGTCATTGGCAATGCCCAATGTGGCCAGCACGTCCTGCTCGGTTTTTGGCACCACCACACCCAGAGGTTTGATTTGGTATATCGAAGCATCGGTGCTGTAAAGCCCCCGTGAAAAGTCGTCAAACAGCACTTCAGCGCTAGTTTCACGCCGCAGGAGTTGGGTCAGTGAGGAGTCTTGTGTGGAAGAATTGGTCATGGATGGAATAAGTGAGGTGTGCAGTTTAGGTAGGGTGCTGTATTCTGAATTTTCTTGCACAAACAGTAGAATGTGTATTATTTTTAAGTCAGGAGTCAGGAAATAACACGTGTACAGGTTGAAGAAATCTCAGTTCTGTCATCTACGGGCTTTTCCGAGTCGAGTAATTTTCTTTTTCATTCTGAATTATGACCACTGATTCCTGAATACTATATACTATTGTGAGTCTGGTTCCTCCCTGTTGTCAAGAGTATTTTTTTCTCAGTTGAGAAGACCTTTGATTCCTCTTCAAGAGGACGGTGTCCCTGTGAAAAGACACTACCGAATTCACCGAGAATGCTGCGTATTTCATTGGTCAGAGCAGTACGATTATGAACCAGGCGTTTACGCACTCGGTGAAGACTTTGAATGTCCTGTTGCGCAACACTCTTGGTCGCAACAAAACGCATACTACGACGACTGGCCGCTTCGCAAATGGCTTCTGCAGCCGTTAACACACCAACCGAAGCTACATCGCGATCACGGCGCCGTCACTGATCAGCGCGTCGATCTCGTCGTCACCATAGCCATATTCCGCCAGCACCTCGCGTGTGTGCTCACCCAGAAGCGGGGCGCCGCGGGTGACGCCGCCGGGGGTCGCCGAGAACTTGACCGGCGCGCCGAGTGTCTTGACCGGACCCAGTTTCGTGTGCGGCGCCTCGGTCACCATCTCGCGGGCCAGCGTCTGGGGGTCGCGGTGCATCTCAGCGACGTCGAGCACCGGTCCGGCGGGCACGCCGACCGCCTCGAGGCGTCTGAGCCAGTCGGCGCTCGTGCGCGTTCGGATGATTGGCGCCAGCGCCTTGGCCAATTCGATACGGTGGGTGATGCGGTCGTGGTTGTTAGTGAAGCGCGGGTCCTCGCCCAGCTCGGGCGCCGCGATTAGGCCGAGGAGCTTGAGCCAGTTGGCCTGGTTGGCGGCGCCTAGCGTGATCCAGCCGTCGGTGGTCTCGAACGCCTCGTATGGCGCATTGAGGGGATGTGCCGAGCCCATCGGTCCGGGTGCTGTGTCCGACGCCATCGCGATCGCCGACTGCCAGTAGGTGTGCACGATACCAGCCTCGAACAACGAGGTGTCGACGCGCTGGCCCTGGCCGGTCTTGGCGCGCTGGATGTAGGCGGCGAGTACACCCATAGCGCCGAGGATGCCGGCGGTGATATCGGCCATCGGCGCGCCGCATTTGATCGGCGGGCGGCCCGGCGCCTCGCCGGTGATGCTCATAAGCCCGCTCATGCCCTGGGCGATCAGGTCGAAGCCGCCGCGCTCGGCGTAGGGCCCGGTACGGCCGAAGCCCGAGATCTCGCAGTAGATCAGGCCCGGGTTGGCTTGCCTGAGGCTCTCGTAGCCCAACCCCAGGCGCTCCATGGTGCCCTTGCGGTAGTTCTCGATGACGACGTCGGCGTCGGCCAAGAGGCGGCGCGCGACCTGCTTGCCACCCGCCGTCTTCAAGTCGACAACGATGCCGCGCTTGTTACGGTTCATCATCAGGAAGGCAGCCGATTCGCCGCCGATGTCGGGCGGCAGGAAGCGGCGCGAATCGTCGCCCCCAGGCGCCTTCTCGATCTTGATCACGTCGGCGCCCATGTCGGCAAGCATTAGACCGCAACAAGGCCCGGCCATGATATGCGCGAGCTCGATGACCCTGACGTCGGACAGAGGTCCCATCTCAGCGCCCCTTGAATTCAGGTGATATTTTGTTGAGGAAGGCCCGGTAGCCGATGTGGAAGTCCTCGCTGTCGTAGCAGTCCAGTGCGGCCTCGATCTCTTCGTTGCTGAGCGGTGCAGGATCGGCGAGGCGCCTGAGCGCCTGCTTGTGGAAGCGCGCGGTAAGCGGCGCGCCCTCGGCGACGCGACGCGCCGTCGCGTAACATTCGGCCTCAACCACGTCGTCGGCGACGACGCGGTTGACTAAGCCCATGCGCAGCGCTTCGTCAGCGCCGAAGATGCGCCCCTCGAGCAAGATTTCGAGCGTCTTCGCGCGGCCGACCAAGGTGACCATGCCACGCAGCTCGGCGTAGGCCATGACCAGGCCGAGGCGCTTGATCGGCACGCCGAACGTGCTGGATTGGCCGCAGATGCGCATGTCGCAGAACGCCGCCGCCTCGAGTCCGCCGCCGACGCATACCCCCTTGATCAGCGCGAGCGTCGGGTGTTTGCACGCCTCGAGCGCGCCGATCGTGCGCTCGACCGTCGCGTTGTAGGCGCGCGCCTTGTCGCGGTCGGCGCGCTCGGTCTCGAACTCCGAGATGTCGGCGCCAGGCGAGAACGCCTTGTCCCCGGCACCGCGCAGCACGATGCATCGCACAGTGTCGTCGACCTCGAGCGCCTCAATCGCAGCGCCCAGCGCGATCCAGGTCACCTTATCGATCGCGTTCAGCTTTTCGGGCCGGTTGAGCACCACGGTGACGATCGGCCCGTCACGTTCAATCAGGACGGTATCGGCCATCGCTTCAGTCTCCATAGAACAGATCGACCAGGCCAAGCGCCGTGAACGGAAGGTAGGTCACCATCATGAGAACGGCAAACAGGACGCCGATGAAGTAGATGTTGATCTTGCTGACCTCCCAGATATCGGCCTTCGCCACCGAGCAGGCGGTGACCAGAACACTGGCGACCGGCGGCGTCTGTTGGCCGATGCCGAGGTTGAGCGTAACGATGATGCCGAAATGCACCGGGTCGATACCAACCTGGTGCACCAGCGGCATGACAATCGGCACCACCAGGATGATCGCCGCGGCCGAGTGCAGAAACAAACCGACCACCAGGAAGAACAGGTTTAGCAGCGCGAGCACGAAGTACTTGTTCTGCGTGATGTTGCTGATGCCGTCGGCAAGCGTCTGCGGCACCTGAGCTTCGGTGAGGTATTCGCCGATCAGCACCGACGACGCCACCAGCAGCATTACCACCGCGGTTTGTACGCTGCCGTCGATCATCGCCTGCTTCAAATGTGGCCAGTTGAGTTCGCGATAGATAGCACCGATCACCATTGCCGCCACCACCGCGAGTCCCGCGCCCTCGGTGGCGGTGACGAAACCGCCGAAGATGCCGCCGAGAATAATCACGGGCAGAGTGAAGGCGAGCGCCGCGCCCTTGAAGGTCGCCACTACCTGACTGACCTTGAACACTTCCTCGACCGGGTAGTTGTAATGCACCGCGAAGCGGTGTGCGACCACCATCATCAGGAATCCGCCGAGCACACCCGGGACGATGCCGGCGACGAACAATTGCACCACCGAGCTTTGCGCCATCACCGCGTACAGAATCATCGGGATCGACGGCGGAATGATCACCGCGAGCGTTGCCGACGACGAGGTCACCGCCGCCGCGAACGGAGCGGGGTAACCCTTTTTCTTCATCGCTGGAATCAGTATCGATCCGAGCGCGGCGACGTCGGCCACCGCGGAGCCGGAAATCTCGGCGAAGAATAGCGAGGCGCCGATATTCACCATGGCCAGGCCACCCTTGACGAAGCCGAAGATGGCCGAGGCAAAGGCGATCAGGCGACGCGAGATGCCGGTTGAATTCATAATCGCACCGGCGAGGACAAATAGCGGAATGGCAATCAACGGAAAATTGGTCGCACCGTCCATCATCACCAGCGCCACGTTCGGCAACACGTCCGGGCCGTGGGCAAACACCATCGCGGCACTCGCGACGACCGCAAGCGCCACCGCGATCGGCACGTTGATCAGCACCAGCGCGAGCAAACCGAGAAACATGAATAATATAATCATAAGGCAGACACTCGTGGATCATTCATGTCGCATCATCTCCGCGCGCACTGGCCTCGCGCATTATCTGCGGCATGTTCAGCAGTTCCGCGATGATGAATAACACTGCGCCGATGGGAATCACCGACTGCGTTACCTGGGTGCTGATCCAGGGAAGGCTGATCAACGTATCGCCTTCAAGAACGACCAACACGATGTAGCCGTACCAGGCGAGGATCAGGAAGAAGCCGATGACCACGGTCTCGGCCAGCAGCACCAGTGGCACGCGGAAGAGCGGTGGCACCACCGCGATCAGGCCCGGCACGCCAATGTGCGCACGCTTCATGGCCGCAAGCGAGGCACCGTAATAGGTCAGCCAGGCGAGCTGCACCGAGGCGATCTCGTCATACCAGGAAAGCGATGCGCCGGACCAGCGGTAAATCACGCCGAGCACGACGACGACAGCCAGGCTGATGATGAGGAATACCGTGATTGTCTCCAGCAGGCGCTCGAACAACGCACGGGCATGGTCAAATTTAATCAACCGAGAACCTCTCGAACTAAATCAGTTTAATCAATGAAACAAGCTGCCCCGCGGCGCGAGGCAGCTTATAGCTCTGCTATTTCGCGAGGCCAAGCGCCTTATCGATCAGCTCCTTGCCACCGGGAACGCTGCGGGCGAACTCTTCATAGATCGGCTTGCTGGCGGCGATAAACGCGTCTTTGTTGGCATTGTTCACTGCCATGCCACCCGCCTTCAGCTCGGCGAGCAAGTCAACTTCGAGTTTCGCGGCGGTCTTGTAGACATAGGCCTGGGTTTCCTTAGCCGTTTCCTCGAGCACCTTACGCACATCCTCGGGCAGTTTCGCCCAGTACTTAGTGCTTACCGTGACGTAAGCCGGGGTGTAGACGTGGCCAGTCATGGAGAGATACTTCTGCACTTCCTGGAACTTGCCGCTGGCAATCTGCGCCAATGGATTTTCCTGGCCGTCGAAGGTGCCGGTTTGCAGCGCGATGAACACTTCAGAGAAGGAAAGCGGTGACGGGTTCGCGCCGTAGGCCTTGAACATCTTCACGCGCCACACTGATTTCGGGGTTCTCAGCTTGAGGCCCTGCAGGTCGGCCGGTACGTTGATGGGGCGCGTGTTGTTGGTGATGTTACGGAAACCGTTCTCCCAGATCGCGATCACCTTGTAACCCTTCTTTTTGAGGATCGGCACCAGTATAGGCCACACGATTTCCTTCTCGATGCGCGCCATGTGCGCGCGGTCCTTGACCAGATAAGGCATGTCGAACAGCCCCGCCTCATCGGCGACCGAAGCCATTACCGAAGACGGCAGCGCGAAGTCGATGGTGCCGAGCTTGAGCTTTTTCAGCAGCTCCTTGTCCTTGCCGAGCTGGCTCGAACCGAAGCCGATCACTTTCGCCTTGCCGGCGAGTTTCGCATTGGCGCGCGTGACAAACTCGTTGACCGAGGCTTCGAACAGCGATCCCGGCTTGCCGACGTGGCCGAATTTGAGTTCGATCATCTGGGCCACGGCCGTGCTCGCCACCAGCGCGGTGAATGCGAACGCGAGCGTGAACATTTTACTAATTTTATGATATTCCATGATTCTCCTTCTTTGCAACGATCATATTGTCCTTCGTTCATACGAAGCTTCTGCAAGCACCTTCAGGGTACGCCTGTAAAGGTTGCTGACCGGTGCGGCACGGGATTGTGCCGATGCACAATTAAACCAGCTCTCTTGATATTCAAGTTAAATTAAGGTACTATTCAAATAATGTCAAGCTTAATTGTTGAAAAATTTAAAAAATAAGATGCGCGAGCTACGTGCATAACATACCAAATCCTTGTATATTTTACCAATGTTTGGTTATAGATAGATGTATCCTCAAATTTATTTTACTTTTGTTATTGAAGAAAATATGAAAAAGATTTTTTCCTTTTTCTATCTACATTTTTAACTCTTACTATCATCTCCTGTGTTGATGAAAAGGAGGTGTTTACTGCTACTACCACAACTACCAATGACAACACAACCACCACCGAAAACGTCACCCTTCAGTCGAGATGACAAGTCTTAGACAATAATATTAGTATCTTATGAGAACTTGTGACTCACGAGATATTCAAAAGTGTTTAAGTGAAAAGCTAAAATTATAATTAAACAGGTTGTTCTAATTACCCCTGACTCCTGAATAAGATATACTATTACGAGTCTGGTTCAAGAACCGCCTGCAAACCATCCACAACATCAGCCAAGAGGACTTGATGCAACGACTCCAGAGCGGCCGCCATTTTTTGCAGATTCCCGGCCCCACCAATGTGCCTGACCGGATTCTCCGTGCCATTGAACGTCCCACAATAGACCATCGGGGTCCGGAGTTCAAGGGGCTGGGTTTCGAAGTGCTGGAAGGTATCAAGGAGATTTTCCAGACAAAACAGCCTGTGATCATCTACCCCGCTTCCGGAACCGGCGCGTGGGAAGCCGCGCTTGTCAACACGCTCTCCCCCGGAGATCGGGTGCTGATGTACGACACAGGGCACTTTTCCAGCACATGGCACAAACTGGCCACCAAGCTGGGACTTGATGCCGAACTGCTCCTCGGAAACTGGCGGGAAGGGGCCAAGCCGGAAGCCATCGAACAGGCGTTGTCTGAAGACGAAAACCGCGCCATCCAAGCCGTCTGTGTGGTCCACAACGACACCGCCACCGGCATCACTTCCGATATCCCCGCAATCCGAAACGCCATCAACCGCGCAGGGCATCCCGCGCTTTTCCTAGTGGACACGATTTCCTCGCTGGGTTCCATGGACTACCGCCACGACGAGTGGGGCGTGGACGTGACCGTGGGCGGCTCGCAGAAGGGCTTGATGCTGCCACCGGGCTTGAGCTTCAATGCGATCAGCAAAAAGGCGCTTGCCGCTTCCAGTGAGGCGAAGCTGCCGCGTTCCTACTGGGATTGGCAGGACATGCTCAACGTCAACAAGCAGGGAGTGTTTCCCTACACGCCTGCGACCAACCTGCTATACGGCCTGCGGGAATCCATCCGGATGCTGCTTGAGGAAGGACTCGATCAGGTTTTTTCCAGACACCACCGACTTGCCGAAGCCACCCGCACCGCCGTGCAGGCTTGGGGGCTGGAACTCAATGCGATCAATCCGAGCGAATACAGCAACTCCCTCACTGCCGTCGTGCTCCCGCCGGGACACGACGCGGATGCGTTCAGGAAGGGGGTGCTGGAGTGCTTCAACGTCTCGCTCGGCAGCGGGCTGGGTCGTCTCAACGGAAAGGTCTTTCGCATCGGGCACTTGGGTGATTTCAACGAACCCATGCTGCTCGGCACCTTGGGGGCCATCGAAATGGGGCTGGACCTCGCTGAAATTCCGCATCTTCCTGAAGGCGTCCGTGCAGCGATGAGTAACCTCGTCGAAAACAAACGCTGAGACCTGAATGACATGCAGCTGGAGTGCGGCATCGGCAACTTACTGGCGGTAGTTGAAAGAGGAATCGAATCGCGACAAAACGTAATCGCCGCAGTTCACTGGAGGGTACAGGGGCTGTTCTCCATTTTGACAGACTACTGTCGGATCCACCACCGTCTCAAAATTTGGATCCCAAGCAATAACCATTGAATAACGTTCCACCCCCTTGCGGTTTACCACACGGTGCGGGGTGGATTTGAAACCGTCGTTTGTCCAGCGCATCAGCAAATCACCGACGGTGACTACAAGCGTCCCCTCAATCGGATGGGCAGTTACCCATTCGCCCTCAAGGGTCTGTACCTCCAGCCCACCTAGCTGATCCTGCCGAGCGTGAGGCAGCCGTAGTACGTGTGCGGTGCCACACCAAACTGAGTTTCTCCTAAATCCGGAAGTTGTGGTGGGTAGTAGATGATCGAACTATGGGCGATTGGTTCATCGGTGGTCTTCAGAAACGAGTCTGCTGGGAGTGTCATTCCCAGTGCAAAGGACCGCATCAAGTTGCGTCCGCACTGCAAGCCCGCCTCAAAAAAAGGATAAACCGCCTCTTGCAATTCCGGCATATCCTCGGGCCACTGATTGCGTCCCAAGAACGGGTTTCCCATCGTGACCGAAGGATGATTGTCCGGAAGATCTAAGCCCCACACGAAGCCTTGATCCAGCAATTAGATGACTAATAAACGTGAAATGTCAATACAGTCAAATGTTAAAATTACAGGTTATTGTTCTGAAGTTATTGAAAAATTCTCTTGTTGTTATTGAACGTATTTTCTTAAGCTTCTTCTGCGGAACTGTTTTGGCTCGTACAGGTCAATTGGAAAAAAGTTTCGCGTGCGCTGTCTATCCCAATTATTGCTGCACGGTCATTTGCTTCAAAGCGAAAATTAGCATCCGGGTTCGGTACCAACTTGTCATTCCGAATCACTCCAACTACTGAAGTATCTGTTTTTGTTCTTATTTCAGCCTCACCGATTGTTTTTCCAACAAGTATGCTTCCGGGTTTTATCAACATCCACTGAAGGTCATATTGCTTTTCTGCATCTTTAAGTTGCTCCAGGATTTTGTCTTCCTCATTTTCGCTGTAAAGAGAGGAAAACAAATCTTGCCGTAATGATTCGGTATAATGTTGTATTTTCGCGGCAGGAATATGTAAATGAACCAGTGCCTTTCGTGCCATTTCAAGTCCTGCCTCAAATTCTGGAATCACCACCTCAGAGATATTTAGTTTTTTGAATTCTTCCAAAAACTCAATACCAGGCGCACGCGCCACCACCTGAATTTCTGCATTGGCTTTTCGCGCTTGTTCAACAATTGCTTGTGCAATCAGGACTTCCGGAGTAGTAATAATTAACAGCCGTGCTGAAGCGGTCTCGGCTGCCTCTAAAACTATTTCGTGACTGGCGTCTCCATAAATAACAGTAATTTCAGAATTTTTGGCTCTTTCAACTCGAAGTTGATCCAATTCAATAATCAGCATGGGAACGTGAAGGCGTTTCAGAACCTGGGCAATTCTGAAACCAACCCGACCGCCGCCCACAATAATTACATGATTCTTTAATCCGGATTTTGGATAATTGATGGTATCCAACGGTTCATGCTTGAACCAGCGTTTTCGGAGAGCGTACAGCCGAGAGGTTTGTCCGGAAATAATAGGAGTTAAAAACATTGTAATTATCGCAGTGCTCAAAACCAGCGAATAAACTTCATGACTGATGGAGTTTGTCGAGACTCCTACTTGTGCCAGTACGAACGAAAATTCGCCAACCTGAAAGAGTCCCAAACCCACTGCTAAAGGCACCACATTTCCATATTTGAAAATCCGGGCCAGCAGTGCGAAAATAATTCCCTTACCTAGACTTACTATCAACACAAGCATCAGAACCTGCTGCCAGTGATCCAGCAAAAATGCAGGATTGAGCAACATTCCCACTGATGCGAAAAATAACAATCCGAAAAGATCACGAACCGGAATAATGTCGCTTAACGCTTGATGCCCATAATCGGATTCGCTCAAAACCATTCCTGCGACAAACGCTCCAAAGGCAAAGGAAAGTCCCACCAAATATGTCAGGTAACCTACGCCCAAACCAATCGCAGTAATGGCGAGTAGAAATAATTCTCGTGATCCTAAATGGGCGATGTAGCGCATTATCATGGGTAATAAACGGGTGCCAAAAAAAATCATTCCTGCCAAAAAAACAACTGTTTTCAGCATTGCTATTTCCAGCGAAATCCAGCCCAGAGAGGGATCATTCAGCATCGGCAGCAACACAATGAGGGGAACAACTGCCAAATCCTGTACGATCAACATTCCAACCATGACTTTGCTGGAAAGCGTTCCGAGCCAACCTTGATTCATCAGAGTTTTGAGCAGGACCATTGTGCTTGAAAGAGAAACAAGCGCCCCAAGCCAAAGCGAGGATTTCGCGTCCCAGCCCATAAACTGTCCGATTCCGTAACCCATTGCAATGGTTAGTAATATTTGAATTGGTGTGCCGATCAGCGCGATCATTTTGACGGGTTTCAGATCTTTGAGAGAAAACTCAAGTCCAAGCGCAAACAGCAAAAGCGCGACTCCGATTTCCGCCAGTAGTTCTATTTCGTGAACACTGGTCAGGGCAAAACCAAAGGTGTAAGGACCAAACGCAATTCCGGTTAGAATATATCCTAAAATCAACGGTTGTCCGAGCCTCTGCATCAAGAGGCCACTGAAAAACGCACTGACTACAAGAAGGATGAGGTCTGTGGCGATGCCCATGCTTAAATGAGGAAGGTGTCTATTTATGAGTTTAATTTTTTCTTGCTTTTATTTATGCTTATATAAACTTTTTTATCAATACAAAATCATGGGAATGCGATGAATCTTTTTGCAGAACTTGCCCTTACGCCGGAAGGTTGGTCCAAAAATGTCCGAGTGACTTTGGATCAGTTTGGACGAATTACAACAGTAGAATCCGAAGTTGAACCGAATCCGGACGATCAATATTTGCGAAACCGCATCCTTCTTCCAGCATTGTCGAATCTTCATAGTCACTCTTTTCAACGTGCGATGTCCGGACTAACTGAAAAGCGTTTGGAAAAGCGGGACAGCTTTTGGAGTTGGCGGGAGTTGATGTACAGTTTTCTGGAACGCCTGAATCCGGAACAGATTGAAGCAATTGCGGCACTTGTTTTTATGGAAATGCTGGAATGCGGTTATGCTTCGGTCGGTGAATTCCATTATGTCCACCATCAGCGCGGCGGACAACATTATGAAAACATTGCGGAAACGTCATGCCGTATTATCAGCGCCGCTCAAAAAGCGGGAATCGGTTTGACTCATTTGCCTGTTTATTACATGCAGGGTGGATTGAACGGAAAAAAACTCGCTGAAGGTCAACTTCGTTTTGGCAATGAGCATGAGCACTTTTTAGCAATACTTACAGAAGCACAAGTTGCTCTCCAAGATGCTCCTGAGGATTATGCACTTGGCATGGCTCCGCATTCTTTAAGAGCGGTTTCTCCGGATGCTTTGCAGGAAATAGTTGAGGCTGTTTCGACCGGCCCGGTTCATATTCACATTGCGGAACAGTTGAAAGAAGTTGAGGATATTCAAGCAAATTACAATGCGCGTCCAGTGGAATGGTTACTACAAAATGTTGCGGTTGATTCACGCTGGTGTTTGATTCATGCCACTCACATGACTCCGGAAGAAACACAGAATCTTGCAAAATCCGGAGCGGTAGTTGGACTTTGTCCAATCACAGAAGCAAATCTTGGTGACGGAATTTTCGATGGAACAGAATTGCTTTTGTCCGGAGGAAAATACGGAATCGGTTCTGACTCAAATGTTTTCATCGCATTGACAGAAGAATTGCGTTTGCTCGAATACAGTCAGCGGCTCGTCAGGAAGGAGCGTAACGTGATGACAAACAAAACCGGATCTATCGGCAGGGCACTCTACAACGACGCTTTAGCTGGTGGCGCACAAGCTTTGGGACGTAAATCCGGAAGTATAACTCCTGGAAATTGGGCTGATTTGCTGACGCTTGATGCGGATGCCTTGACCTTGTGGGGTTGTGCTGATGACGAATTTCTGGATCGCTGGATTTTCACCGGAGACGATTCACTTGTGCGTGAAGTATGGTCCGCTGGAAGACAAATGGTGTCAGACGGACAACACATCCAGCACCATGAAATTGAACAGCGTTATCGCACTGTGATTCAGGAAATAAGGCGGGAAAAATAAAGTTTTGTTCAGAGTTAACAAACTCCTAAAAAACTGTCTTTTATCAATTTTGAAACAAATCCTGATAATCGAGATAACCCTCTTTTGCCAAGTCATTTTTTGCGACAAATCTCAGTGCAGCCGAGTTGATGCAATAACGTAATCCATCTGGTTTGGGGCCATCATTAAACAAGTGTCCCAGGTGAGAATCTCCAAATTTGCTTCGGAGTTCGGTTCTCACGGAAAACCAGCTTTTGTCTTCTTTCATGACAATATTTTCTTCTGCGAGAGGTTTAGTAAAACTGGGCCAGCCTGTACCGGATTTATATTTGTCAACGGAACTGAAGAGAGGCTCTCCTGAAACAATATCAACATAAATTCCTGCCTTTTTATTATCCCAATATTTGTTTCTGAAAGGCGGTTCAGTAGCATCGTTTTGAGTAACGTCAAACTGCAATGGTGTCAGCTTTTCTTCAAGTTGGCGCAAATCAGGTTTTTGATATTTTGCGATTAATTTGCCATCATTTTCGCCGCTAATTTTTTCGCCCCAAAGTTCCTTAAGCCGACTGTCGCGTCCACATCGATAGCGATAGTACGTGTATTTTAAGAAGCTCTTTTTGTAGTAATTCTGGTGGTAATCTTCTGCCGGAAAAAATTCTTTTGCCATAATTATTGGAGTTAAGACAGTATCTTCGAGGATTCCGGAATTTTCTAGCATAGTTTTTGATTTTGCAGCGAGCTGCTTTTGTTCAGCAGTCTGATAAAAAACTGCGGTTGAGTACTCATGCCCGCGGTCACAAAATTGTCCATCTTTGTCAAGAGGATCGATATTGATCCAAAATATGTCCAGCAACTCCGTATAAGAAATCACAGACGGTTCGTAATAAATCTGGACTGCTTCAATATGACCCGTTTTTCCGTAATTCTGATAACTGGGATTCTTGCCCGTTCCACCGATATATCCGGAAACGACTTCTTTTATTCCGGGAATTTTTTCAAAATCGGCTTCCATGCACCAAAAACAACCGCCGGCAAAAACTGCGGTTTCAACTTTTTCCTGTGCAGAAGAATCAAGTACAGTAAACCAAATCAGCAGGAAAAATGAGCCAAGAAGTATGATTGTTTTTCGCATGTTACCCACTTGAATTTTAAAGAATTGATTTGTTAAATATTGCTGCTTTCGTAAAAACTTTAAAACACATAAATTGTCATTGCTTACAAAGCGAGAAATCTATTTTATGTTAAGCACTGATATTATTAAGATATCTCTCTTAGTTCGAGATGACAAATAATTAGTTTAGGAGTTTTTACGAAGTCATCATTCTTAGTGAAGCTAATTTTTAAAGTTCAGCAGCAAGTTTCAGTGTTAATTCGGCAGCAGGAATTTCCAGGCAACCGCTGACATTTTGTCCACACCAAAGCGGTGAAAAATCTCCGGAACCGACAGCTTCCGCTTTTTTTCGAATTGCCATGACTGCGGCAGAAGCCAAGGGAAATTCCGGTGCGTCCGCGTTAATTGGACCAATTTCTCTAATGAAACGGTTAATTAGTCCTCGCGCCGGTCTGCCGCTGAAAATGTTGGTCAGCACGGTTTCTTTTACGTCTTCGCTTTTCAAGGCAGCCCGATGTATCGGACTGGTTTTTGTTTCCGGACAAAGCAAATATGCCGTTCCGATCTGCACTGCCGATGCACCCAACGAAATGGCTTCTGCCACATCCTTTGCAGATGAAATTCCTCCGGCAGCAATTATCGGTAACTTCATTTGCTCAATTAGTCGTGTTACAAGAGATAATCTTTCAATTTGAGTTGAAAGATCAGTTGACAAAAACATTCCTCGGTGACCTCCAGCTTCTATTCCCTGCGCAATGATTGCGTCAGCGCCATTTGTTTCCAGCCATTTTGCCTCTTCAATGGTGGTTGCGCTGGCCAATATGGTTGCGCCCCAGTCCTTGACTCGTTTGAGCAAATTTCTTGCAGGCAAACCGAAATGGAAACTAACGAATGAAGGTTTAAATTCAGCTAAAATTTCAGCGGTTTCCACACTAAATGGTTCACGTCCGGCGTCTTTTGTGATGTCTGCGGAATTAAGCTTAAACTCCTTGAAATAAGGATTCAGTATTTCCAGCCATTTTTGTCCTCGCTCAATGTTCGGTTCAGGAGGAGTATGACAGAAAAAATTGACGTTAAAAGGTTTCACGGTTTGGGATTTTAATGCCTTCAGTTCTACACGAAGTGTTTCTGGAGCGAGCATAGCACAGGGAAGGGAGCCCAAACCACCGGCATTTGAAACAGCAATTGCTAAAGCACTGTCCTGAACTCCGGCCATCGGCGCCTGGATGATGGGGAATTTTGTGCCTAAAAAGTTTTTGGTTTCCATGGCTTTATCATATTTGTTGCTGTCCTATAAAAAACCTAAAACCGTGTCAATTCGAGCAAAGCGAGAAATCTTGTATTAGCGGCCACCCTGAAAGACACGGAATTTCTTTTTTTGTTTGTAAAGTGTTTTTTCTGCCTTATTATTGGCCAGATAAGCACCGACTCCCCAGCCGATGAATCCGAAAATAATTGCATTTGTCGCGGCTTCACCCTGCAAAATTTCCGGACTCCAAAATCCGGCCAGTGCGCCGAGCAAGGCGCCATAGCGCACATAATTGTCCTGAAATAAAGTCAATAACAAAAGCAGCAAATGTCGTAGCATATTGACAACTAAAAAACTGATCTTAAGGTTTGAAATAATGTCAAAAAAACTCTGGAAGAAAAATATATGACTAGCACTCCACCAATAAACAAATCTCCTTCTCCCTGCATTGGATTAAAAAACATGACAAAATTTGAGGGCGGCTCCAATTTTTCGTCAGGTGGTTTCTTCATGCGAAACGCAACCATCACCAAGATTGTTACCACTGTTAAAGCGAGCCAGTTTGCCATTTTTTTCTAAAAACTATTAGAGAAAATTTTTATTACTTTTTGATATTAGCGTCAAAGTATCATTTCAATTAGTCTATAAAAAATGATTTCAAGTGGCAACGCAAATTCCATGCAAGCCTTTTCAGGCATTATGTCTTGTTCAGAACCGCATTGCGTCTTCAAACAGCAAACGCTAATATGCTAAACACTTAAAAAGGAGCTTATATGGAAATACCATCGATGTTTAATTTGACGGACAAAGTCGCTTTAGTTTCCGGTGCAAGCCGCGGGATTGGCGCTGCGATTGCGCAGATTTTGGCTGAGTTTGGCGCACATGTCATTTTGACCAGCCGCAAGGCAGAAAATATTAAGCAAGTTGAAGCACTTATCAACAATGCTGGAAATAAGGCGTCCGGAATGGTTTGTCATAATGGAGATTTAGCGCAGATTGAAACTCTTTTTGATAACATTCGTAAGACACACGGCAGACTGGATATACTGGTGAATAACGCGGCAACCAATCCTTTCTTTGGTTCAGTTCTGGACGCGGAAGAAAAGGCGTGGGATAAAACACTGGATGTGAATTTGAAGGGGCCGTTTTTCATGAGTCAGCATGCGGCAAAATTAATGCGGGAAAAGCGAGCCTTACACGAAGGAGGAAGCATTGTTAATGTTTCTTCAATCAACGGTCGCATTCCGATGCATAACCAAAGTATTTATTCCATTACCAAGGCAGCACTCATTTCAATGACACAAGCTTTTGCCAAAGAACTTGGTCGCGACAAAATTCGTGTGAACGCTCTGCTGCCCGGACTGACTGATACTAAATTCGCCTCTAAATTGACACAGAATAAAGAGATGATGAAAGATGTTCTCCAGCAAATTCCTTTGGGAAGAATTGCACAGCCGAGTGAAATGTCCGGAATGGTGTTATTTTTAGTTTCTGATGCGGCGTCATACGTCACAGGCAGCACCTTCACTGTTGACGGTGGAGTGCTGGCCTAAAAAAATACAATTAGAATTTCAAAAAATCAAACATGATGGTTTCCTTATAACTCTGAAACACAACTTTAGGACATTTTAACGATTCCATCAAAAACTAAAATAAATTTCTACTAACATACAAATAAAAAGGAACAAATGAGCAGCGAATATCGCATCGAAAAAGATTCGATGGGGGAAGTCAAGGTTCCTCAGGAAGCACTTTATGGGGCGCAAACCCAAAGAGCGGTTGACAATTTTCCAGTCAGCGGAATCTGTATCAGCCGTCCGTTGATACATGCCTTGGGTGTGATCAAACAGGGTGCGGCAAAAGTTAACGCAGAACTGGACAATATTCCAAAAGATGTAGCGCACGCAATTCAATTGGCGGCACAGGAAGTAATTGACGGCAAGCTGGACGAACACTTTCCAATCGATATATATCAAACTGGTTCCGGAACGTCGAGTAATATGAATGCGAACGAAGTGATTGCGCACCGTGCGATGGAACTGGTTCCGGAGTTGTCGGTCAAGGTTCATCCGAATGATCACATAAATTTTGGCCAAAGTTCAAATGACACTTTCCCGACTGCCATCAGGATTGCGGGTTATCTTGAGGCCAAAAATTCTTTGATTCCGGCACTTAAAATTTTACGCGAAACATTTTTGAAAAAAGGAGCCGAGTATGGGCATGTGGTCAAGACCGGCCGTACTCATTTGATGGATGCCATGCCGCTTACTTTTGAGCAGGAATTCGGAGGTTACGCACGTCAAATTGAATTAGGCATTAAACGTATCGAATCAGCTTTGGTGCAAATGGCAGAGTTGCCGATGGGCGGAACGGCGGTCGGCACCGGGATTAATACTGATCCGGAATTTCCGCCTAAATTTGCGGCAGAGATGTCAAAACTTTGCGGAGAGAATTTTCGTGAAGCGGAAAATCATTTTGAAGCACAATCAACCGTGGACGCACCGGTTGCTTTGGGAGCACAATTAAAAACTCTGGCGGTCAGTCTGCTGAAAATTGTCAATGATTTGCGTTGGATGAATTCCGGACCAAATGGCGGTCTCGGAGAAATTAAACTTGCCGCACTTCAACCTGGATCTTCGATCATGCCCGGAAAAGTAAATCCGGTGATTGAAGAATCAATGGCGATGGTTTGCGCGCAGGTAATCGGTTATGATGCCGCGATCAGTGTCGGCGGTCTTTCCGGAAATTTTGAATTGAATGTGATGCTGCCGATGGTTGCACACAGTTTGCTGGAATCAATCCGACTTTTGGCCAATGCTTCACGTAATTTGGCAGAACGCTCAGTTTCGCGTTTGGTGGTACGAGAGGATCACATCAAGGGTCTTGTAGGCAAAAATCCGATTTTGGTTACAACTCTAAATCCACTAATCGGTTATGACCTTGCGGCCAAAATTGCTAAAAAAGCCTTTGCGGAAAATCGCGCTCTCAAGGAAGTTGCTTTGGAAATGTGTGATTTGTCGGCAGAAGAACTAGACAGTGCGTTGGATCCGGTCAAGATGACTAAAGGCGGATTTGTAGAGTGAATGGTTTGCCTCCTTCAAACTCTATTATCTTTCAGTGGTAAAAAAACACGGAAAAGCGCACCCTGTCCGGAACCTTTGCTTTTGCACTCGATGCTGCCGTCGTGTGTCAGGATAATTTTTTTTGAGATTGAAAGACCGAGCCCTGTTCCTTTGCCGAGAGGTTTGGTGGAGAAAAACGGTTCAAATATATTCGGCAAAAATTTTGGAGCAATACCTTCACCGTTATCCTCTATTTCAAAAATCGCTTTTCCTTTACGACGTTTTATGCGGAACTCAATTTTCCTTGTGGAAGAGCCTTTCACAGCATCCTTTGCGTTGCTTGCCAGATTGTAAAAGACCTGCTGCAACTGTGTTGTGTTACCATAAACGGGCAATTTACCCCTACCCAGTTGGATTCCAATTTCAATTCCAGCGGCCTCAAGTTGCCGTTTCAGCATGAGAAAAATCTGCTCCATGACTCTACGCAGATCCATGATCTCCCACTTGTCCTGTTCAGCATTGCGGCTGAAATTTAGCATTTGCCGGATGATCGTTGAAGTACGGTTCACTTCATCGTCAATTAAATCCAGATTCTTTTTGAGTTCAGTATAATTTTTAGTTTCCCATGCTTGCTGAACATTATGGGAAGAGAGTCGAATAGTCGCCAGAGGTGTATTGATTTCATGGGCCACACCTGCGCTCATCTCTCCGAGTGTCGCCATTTTTGAGGCTTGGATCAACTGCGCCTGTGCGATGCGCCGTTCAGTGATGTCCACATAAGTGGCAATCAAGGCCGCTTCACCGGAATAGTTTAAAGTGGATGCGGAAAACAGCACCCAAAAATGCTCACCATTGGGCCGCACCAATTCCATTTCCCAGTCATAAACATGACCCTGCTTCCGTAATTCTGCAATTACTTTTAGACGCTCTTTCGGATGCGCGTAATAGTCAGTTGTAGGTTTTCCAACCAAATCCACGTTTTTCAGTTTGAGTGCGTCGTAAAGCCGTTGATTAGCATATAAAATATTCCCGTCACTTAAGCGGCTGATCAGCACCGGATTGCTTATTGCTTCAGCAATTGAACGGAAACGCGATTCGCTCTCCTGAATTAGTTTTTGTGACTCCTTTTGAGTGCTTACATTGCGCACAATGGACACAACCTCCTCCGTACCGTTCGGCACAATACGGGCTTCAAAATAACGCAGCCCTTCAGGAAATTCTAAAACATATTCAGTCGTTTGTAATTTTCCGCTTTCCAGGGCTTGATGAATAGCTTTCCTCCATTTTGTCAGGGCGCCGTAGTCATCATTCAAATGATCTTCAAGACGAGAACCTATCAGTTTCTTCTGGGACGCAATCAAATCTTCATGTTGCGGAATCCGGAAGTCCAGATAGACTTCGTCCTTCGAAATCCGAAAAACCAAATCCGGAATTGCTTCCCACAAAACCTCAGATTCCCGGAGCAGTTCTTTGTAGTTTTGCTGTGCTTTTTGCTCTTGCCTCACAAAATCCGTCACGTCCCGAATGATAACAAAGGCACCGGTGATTTCCCCTTTTTCATTTCTGATAGTGTGACCTGTTGTATCTGAGTAATAGCCTTCCGGCCGAGCGGCACTGCGTAAAAACCAGCGTTTTTTCTGTGTTTTCTCGCCAACTAATGCCCTGGAAATCATCAATTCTGCAACGGCGGCAGGTGTATTTTTTCCAACGCTAAAGCGCTCTATGGCTTTGGCATATTCTGAAATATGCATTCCTTTAAAATTGATGCAATGAATCTTAATTGAGGCCTCGTTTACCTCATTGATTATTCCGTCTTTGTCCACAATTACCAAACCATCATCCGTACTTTCCCAAAGCGTTTCCCAGAGCAGATCGGTCGAAAAACCGTAGTCTTTTTTTGCCATTTTTTCTTCTATATGTCTGCTAAATGCGTTTTTTTGTAAAAAAATGCAACAAAAATTTTTCCATTTTTTACCAAAAAGCCTCTATTTTTTACCAGTGCTGGTAAAAAATGAAGAGTCTCGTTTTTTAAAACTTAATAAATTCAGTAATATAAAAAATATAAGATTGACCTGACCAAATTAACAATTAGTAAAATCAACTATAAAATACTGAAATAAATACTATTTATATAAATCTGCGGGAGGGATTATTTTTTTACCAGAAAAAAAGTTGTACTCCTGAAAAAAAGTGTTAAATTTAAGCACAATTAAAAACTGACACAGAGTTTTTCTTTTCGCAAGTTTTGAGTTTAAGAGCTTGCTTTGAGAGCATCACTTTCGCAGCACGGATTAATTATTAAAGTTCAGGAAAAATTACATGAAGTTACTGATCATTGATGACGATCCGAATTATGGGCAGGCCATGACCTCGTTTCTGTTAGCACTTAATCACGAGGTACAGAGCATTATGGATCCCAAAATTGCCTGGAAAATAATTGAGGAAGATCCAACTCAGTTTGATGCCATTTTGCTGGACTTGATAATGCCCGGTATGAACGGGCTTGAACTACTTCGTAAGATACGTGACGCAGGGATCCCCCTTCCTGTCGTACTCGTTTCCGGATTTGCAGACTTGGAAGCTTCTGCTGAAGCTGTCCATTGGGGCATTTCCGGACTTGCGCTCAAGCCCTTTGTGCCGGGACAATTGACCAGGATATTAAGCAAAGTTGAAAAAGAATTAGGCTTTACACCACCGTCACAAGTCAAAGTGAAACTGGAAAATGAGGAAGAAGACGCGTTGACTATAAGTCAAGAAGTGAAAGTGCAAATCACGCAGTTGATGAATGATACAATTGATTGCTGGTACTCTTTCAGCGGAGGAAACAAGGCAAACCTGGCGGAACGTTCCGGAGTCTGGAAAATTAACATTGATGGAACAAGTCTGCGTACACGAACACTCGACCGTTACTTGAAAGCGGAAACTCTGCCCAACCGCCCAAAAGTGAAGAAAGTTTTAGACACTGCAAATTTTGTGATTGACACCAGTCCACCTTCTTCACGGCGCTACAGACTGGATACCAAATTACGCTTGCTTGAATTAACGCTGGACGCAATAGGATTCTGGAATCCGAGGAAGAAAATCAAAAAAAGTATTATCCGGAAAATGCGAAGAAAGTCGGCATTTAAAAAGGAACAATGAAAAACCCTGATTCTTGACAAACAGCAACGCAATCAGCAGGAATGACTCCCGGAAATCCAACTATTTCCGATGTTAGACCATTGTTGGTGCAGTTGATGATCCGCTCAGTCTAGTATTGGCAGCAGTGTACATTTCTCTCCAAAATTGAGCTGGCAATTGAATCTGAGATTTGGACTGTTAATCTGGATAACAGCATCCCTCAATCTCGTACTAAGGATAAATATCTCCATATTGACTCCATTCCAAAACGCCCCAAAATTGAAGAAGTTGTCAGGACTGCTCATTATGTGCTTTTTCATGGTGAGAGAAATACTGATCTGCGCAAATCTCTCGAAACCGGATTCAAGTCCGAAAAATCACTTCGACTCCCCTTCGACAGGCTCAGGACATCGCGCTCAGGAAACGGTTTTTAGAGATACCCTTAAACACTTATGACAAACAAATGAGTCATTATTACTTTTACGTGACCTACAAAACTAAAAGCATAATTTTGTCATCCCGGACTTGATACGGGATCCAGCGGAAATTTTTAATAACTTTCTCACCAGCTGATCGGAAAGCTGTTCCCCAATCACATCAAAAACAAGCATTTCAAATTCTTACAAGTTTCTGGATTCCCACTTCTGCGGGAATGACAACTATTGATGTTTTAGGAAAAAGTACAGAATTGTAAATAAATCACTACAGAGCCACAGAGTAAATTATAATAAAACAGTAGTCTGTGCTTTCGGTGGCTTTGTGCTTAAACACCTTTTGCGCAGTTTTTGACTTTTTGAAGGTTCTTCAAGATTGGAGAAGTATTAAAAAAATGGTCTACAAAATGTTCCTCACGTCCGCAACTGTAATGAATAACTTATCAGGGGTATCCAAAAAAGAGCTAAAGCCGAATTTTTCATAAAATGGCGCCATGCCTTCTTTAGAATCCACAATGATGAAAGGGAACGCTACGGTTTCACTGGCAGTCAGCAGTTTTGCTAATGCGTCAACGAGCAACCATTCGCCAAAACCTTTTCTCGAGTAACGCCGATCTACCGCAAGTCGTGCGATCAAACCTGCTGAATTAGCGTTTTGATGTTTTTTTCGCAAGCGGGGAGGCAAAGCATTAAGGTCAATAGTCGTCATGGTCAAGGAATAATAACCCTTGATAAATTGGGGATGTTGTTCATCTTCCAAAATGAAGGTTCTGGTATTATCCTTTTTTAGCTGTTGACTTGCCATCAACTGTAAATAATTGTTTAACGCTTTTACTCCGCAATCAAAACGCTTTCTGTCATGCCTGGATTTATCCAGTAACACAGATTTCATTCTTGGATTTTTGTCGCATAACGTTGTGTGGCTTCTTTTAGTCGATTAAGCTCTTTTGTTGGTTGATCCAAAGCTTTAACCAGCAGCAGGGCATCACGATGACTGAGTTTTAATGATTGCTCCTGATCGATAATTATTATTGCTTTCTCGACTGCGGCATTTAAGACAAATGAATTAAGGCTGGAAATTCCAGAAAGCGCAGCGGCCTTTGCTAATAAAGCCTGAGTTTCAGTGTCAACTCTAGCAGTAATACGTGGGGACATTGTGGACATATCTATCTTTCATATAAGTGTCAAAATGGCACATTAAGTATAGTATCACATTTATACTTTTCCCTGTCAAGATCAATTAATTATAATTTTGAAACAGTTTTTGAGGATTTGATTTATTTGGGTTTGTTAGTTTTTGATGTATTCTTAATTAGTTGTCATTCTGACTTTTACGGGAATGACAAACAAATGAGTCATTCTGACTTTTACGTGACCTACAAAACTAAAAGCATAATTTTGTCATCCCGGACTTGATACGGAATCCAGTGAAAATGTTTAATAACTTTATCACCAGTGGATCGCACATCTATTCTCCAATCAAGTCTGGAACAAGCATTTTAGGATTTTATAAGTTCCTGGATTCCCGATTTCGCGGGAATGACAACTTTTTACTTCTGTGTAAGGAATGAATAATGCGGAATTATTTAACTGTTAATCTTGTCTGCAGAAAACTTCAAAAAAACCCTTAGTGTTTCTAAGTGAACTTAGCGGCTAAAAATCCCAGTAGAGCCCCATTTCTTGAATCTTGAAAAGCAGCTGAAACGCCTTGCGACAACTATAATTTAATTTCTCCACCGGGCAAAAATTTGTCAATTTTTTGTTTGTATTTATTTAGGGACTATCGTAAAATAGTTATAACTGTTTTACGATGGAGATAAAAATGGAAAGATCATGGATGCAACCTTTAGCGCAATTACTGCGGGATAACAGGCAAATTGCCTTGGTTAGCGGAGCAAGACAGGTTGGAAAAACAACCTTGGCGCGACAACTGTTACTGGAGTTTAATTCAAAAGGCAACTATCTGAATTGGGATGATGTAGATCATCGGGAAATGATTTTGAAGGGGCCGGACGCGATAATTCAATATTTGGGACTAGATCAAATTTTTCCGGAAAAACCTTTGCTGGTTCTGGATGAACTCCACAAATACAAAGACTGGAAAATTTTTCTTAAAGGTTTTTTTGACCGTTATGAAAATGAGTTCAGTTTTCTTGTGACAGGAAGCGCGAGTCTCGATCAATACAGGAAAGGTGGCGACAGTTTGATGGGGCGTTATTTTTCTTATCGTCTGCATCCGCTTTCTATCCGTGAGTTAGCTGGAGAAGTGGATTCTGGAAAACTGTTGCAGTCTCCGATGCCATTGGATGCTGAAAAATTGAAAACACTCTGGCGTTTCGGAGGATTTCCGGAACCATTTTTACGGGGAAATGACCGTTTTATTAAACGCTGGCAGAATCTTCGTCAAGATCAGTTGCTGCGTGAAGATATACGTGACGCAACCTATATTCAGGAAATTCAACAGGTTCAACTTTTAGCAGTCCTACTCTGTAAACAAGCAGGAAAGGAAACAAAATACAGTACGTTGGCCCGTTCAATCAGGGTTTCTGTGGATAGTATCCGGCGTTGGTTGGATGTTTTGGAAGCCTTTTATTATTGTTTTCGCATCCGTCCATGGCATAAAAATATCGCCACGTCACTTCGCAAAGAACCACGTACCTACCTGTGCGACTGGTCGATGATTCCGGACGCGGGACAAAGAGCGGAAAATTATGTAGCCTGCCATCTACTTAAAGCCACCCAATGGTGGAGTGATTTAGGACACGGTAATTTCGATTTATTCTATCTTCGTACCAAAGAAGGAAAAGAAATTGATTTTTTGGTGACACGAGATCAAGTCCCGTGGTTTTTGCTGGAAGTTAAAAGTTCAAAGAATGCTCCACTAAATCCAAATCTGAAATGGTTTCAGCAAAAAACTGGAGCAGAATTTGCGGTTCAAATTTATTTTGACGGAGAAGGAGAAAATGTAGATTGTTTTTCAGTGCATAAACCTGTTAAGGTCTCAGCAGTTTCACTATTGGGACAATTGGTTTGAAAAATGGGACACTAAATTTGATTTGGTGCTTGAGGTATTAAGTGTAGAGAAAATTGAAGAGTTTACAAGGTGAAGTGATTAAAGTATGACAAAACACTCTGCAAAAATCAATTAAACCGCTTAGATCAACTTTAAGAAAATGATTTTACTAAATCAAAGGCAGGCGGTCGGTAGGATTCTTTTCTAAAAGTTGTCGGTCATGAAAGTAACGGATTGTGGTATTGGCGGAAGCATGGCGCGCGTAGGACTGAACTTTCTGTAAAGGTTCGCCCAACTCCAGTGCAAGTGTGATTGCGGTGTGCCGCAGATAATGCGCTGAAATATCTAAACCGACTGCTTTTCCCAATCGTGAGACAATGTCATTGATTCCTTTTCCTGACATTTGATGGCCGAGTGTACGGAAACCGAGTGAAGGAAAAACATGTGGAGAATCGATGTCGCTGCCCTGGAGTAACGTCCACCAGTCAGTTAATTCTTGATACAATTCCTGTCTTAGTTTGATCCTTTGCTCTTTACCACTTTTCGTCTGGCGTAGAACGGCGACGTGAAACGCACCATCCTGTACGATATCATCCCAACGCAAATCCGCCGCTTCGCCACGTCGCGCCGCGGTTAGATAAAGAAATTTCAGTACAAGTCCATTTCGAAATCGCAGCAACCGCGCGGTGCGTACGTCGTATTCCATAACCTGATTTGCCTCTATCATGGCATTGAGCTGCGAAACCTGGAGCGCCCCTTTACTGGTTGCCGTGTCAATTTTTTCCGCACGGATGATTGAGGCTTTGAAAGGATTTTGTTTAAGATAGCCAAACTCTGTCAGCACCTTGCAGACTTTACGCAAGGCACTCATGGTTTGGTTTATTGTGGATGCTTTTTTGCCCTGGGATTTCAAGTGGTTTTTGAATTCGAGCATCCGGAGAGGTTCGAAGTTCTCCATTTCTCGCAGCTCCTTGAGCTCTGCCCATTCCTGCAAATTTCGGAACGCACGCGCATAAGCACGTTGAGTATTGGCCGCATATTCGCCAAAAACTAGATTCAAAGCCTCACCTGGAGCAAGAGATGGTTTTTTAACAGCAACGGCTCCTGCTTCAGGATTTAGCGTTTCAGAATTTTGTTCTTCCACAGAAATAATTTTCATTCTACTGTTTTTATTCAAGGCTGAATCAGTATTGTAACCACATAAGGTGGATGACGTATCAAAAGCTCCATCGGCGGAGGCAGTTTCAGCAAATCAACCGAATTAAGAATTGAATGATCAAAATTTTCGGAACCGCTTGCTGTTAATAAACGTCTTTCAATCACCTTGCCAAATTTATCAATCTGCAGCCGTAATCGTGCTTTTAAGTTCTTGATGGAGCGATTACGGTTCTTTTGCCGAAAAAACATTAAATCTTTTTTGATTGTTTTCCAAATCAACTTATTGTAGCGTCTTTGGGCAATTTTGAATTGCAACTCTTCCAGCGGTAATTTGTCTTTCTGTTTCAGAATTACAGCGCTTTTGCTCAGCTCAGGTTTAGGCAAAATCTTTTTTGCGCTACTTTTTGCTTTTGGAGTGTCAGCAGTCATGCTTGCTGATTTCAAAGCAGCTAACTTTGAAAACGGCTGCGGATTTGTGTTCTCCACTGCCATTGGCGGCCGCACGTAACTTTCCATCCTGAGCACGACATTTGTCAACCTTTCTTCCGGAGTCAATCCACAAAGTATGCAATCTTCATGTTTGACTCGCCACCGTCGATTTTCTCCAATCATGACCAGTGTCAGTCGTTGAATTTCCGGCCTGCTTGCTAATAAAAACAAACTTGTCCGTGGAAATGTGGAGTGTACTTTCAGCATACATTTTAGTTGCAAACAAGAACGTTGTTCAGCAGTCTGTTCCATTTTGTGCAACGCTATTTCAAAAGCGCTTTGACGGCTCAAATCAAAGTTTCGTGCTAATTCGTTCCGTAAATT
>Ga0208748_1000217_pt1 | contig 30058 bp, 43 predicted proteins | sample Knorr_S7_td_Bott_FD_185599 | JGI IMG/M metagenome (GOLD analysis project Ga0208748, IMG submission 185599) | Marine microbial communities from Southern Atlantic Ocean transect - Knorr_S7_td_Bottom_ad_4513_LV_A (SPAdes) (version 2) | ecosystem: Environmental > Aquatic > Marine > Oceanic | place... | reverse complement strand
TTTATATCTTTATTTATATTTTTAAATTCTTGAAGAGATTCAAGTGCTTTCACAACAACCATTTCATCATTTTTATTTTCAACAGTTCCACTAATGGTTGCATTAGAACCTACAACAGTTACCTTTAAGTCGGTATTAGGATAATTTTCAATAGATTCTATAACTTGTTTTGCAGAAGTACTTAGTTCTGTTTTTTTATCAACACTTTTATTTTTCATAGAATGTTTCATTGCTTCTTGTGGTGCTGAAACACTTTGTTCTTGTGCAACAATACAAGCAGAAGTTAATATGGTAGATAGTGCAATTACTTTAATTAGATTTTTCATAATAGTTTCCTTTTAGTTTAATTAATTTGTTTTATTACATTTAAAATTTTAATTATTCGATAACTTCAATTTCTAATTTAACAACAGAGAAATCAGAAGTTGCAACTAATGCGTCTTCAATAGCTTTTTGATCAGTACCTTTCATAACAGTACCTGATACGATAGCTGTGTCACCTTGTACATTAACAGTAAGATCACTATTAGGATAGTTCTCAATAGTTTTGATAACTTGTTTAGCTTCTGAACTTAATTCTTTCTGTTCTGTAACAACATCTTCTGTTGTTGTCATTTCTTTACTTACTTCTAAAGCTTGTGCAGCAAATCCTGAAAGTAGCAATGTAGATAATGCAATAATTTTTATTTGATTTTTCATAATATACTCTCCTTTTGTTTTGAGTTATGATGAATAAAGCACTTGCCGTGCCAAATTTGTAAATAATTGATTTTTATTATTATTTTTAAAATATTTAATATTAGCAATAATAATAATTAAACTTTAGTATAAAAGATGTATCTAAATAAATACACTTTTTACAAAAACAAAAAAATATAAAAATAAAAAATTAATAAATTACTTTAAGTTATGTGTTTTTTATAAAATTTTTGTACTGTCTCTAATGTGTGAAATGTTGACTAATTAATAAAACAAGTTATAATATGGAGTCAATTACAGGAATAAAAAAAGTGCTGACTATAAAAGAAATAACAGATAATAGGCTTTATAATAAAATAAAAAATATTAAAGAAAATATAGATCAAAGATTTGAACATTCAAAAAGCAAAATAAGTTTTCATGAAAAGCTTTTTTTGAGTTTTATTTTTATTTTTATTTTTACTTTTGCTGGTATGTATTTTTTACCTATATTAATGAGTTTTATTTTACCTAAAGTAGTAAGTTTTTATTTATCAGGTTTTATTGGTATTACTGCTTTTATAACTTTAATTTTTTTAAGTTATAAACATAGTAATAGTAAAGAAAATAAAAATTATAAAAAATTAATCAATAAAGTAAAACTTTATAATATTCAAAAAGAAAAAGATAATCAAAATAAAAAAATAAAAGCTACTTCTATGCTTAAATTTATAAAAAAATTAAATAAAAAAGAAATATATTTAATAGAAAAAATTAATGAATTAGAAATATATAATCAAAATAATGATAAAATAATATTTGAAATACTTTATGATAAAATAAAAAATTCAAGTATAGAAGAAATAGAAATAGAAAAGTCATATATTTTAAATTATATAGAAAAAAATAAGAATAATAAATATGGTCTTTCAATTGAATTTATTTTTAAAAAAAATATTAAAGAAGAAAAAAGAGTGACTTCTAATATAATAAATATGATATAGGAATTGTAATGAAATTAACATTTAAAGATATTATTAATGAAGAAATAAAAATAAAAGAAGTTAAAGAAAAAATAAAAAAAATACTTCCTAGAGAAAGTAAACTTTATAGTGGAATAAATACATGTTTTTTTGCCTTTTGTATAATAAGTTTTATTACTTTTGTGACTTCTATGTTATTTGATTATCAAAAAGTTTTTTTTATTTCTTTTCCAACATTTATTATATTATTCTATATTTTTGATTCTTATGTTTCTAACCAAGAAAAAATAATTAAAAAATGTAATGAGAAAAAACTACCAAAAAGAACTTTATTATATTTATTAAGAAAAACAAGAAAGATTAATTTTGATTCTATTTCAGAAAATCTTAATAAATTAGATATGAAAGAAAAAAATATCATAGATGTAATAGAAGAAAAAAATATTTATAAAAATAAAAATAAAAAAATAAAAATAGAAGTATTAAAGGAAAAAATAAAATCTTCCCATGTTGAGGAATTAGAAAATAATATAGAATTAATCAAGGAATACACTTCTACATTAAATAAAAATCATCAAAAAGAGATTAATAAGTTAATAAAACAAAAGCGTTCTGAAAATTATATTGATTTGTTTAAAGAAAAAGAAGTTATAAAAAAAGAAAATAAAATTTTAATATAAAAGTGTTGACTTTTTAAAACAAAAAAACTATAATTTAAATATGCCGTAAATCAAACGATACTTGTGCTGAGTAAGTGATTGCATGCTTAACTTCTCTTAAGGCGTAAGTTGGGTTCTTTGATTCAAGATTGAGAGTCAGCGGCAACCAAATTATTAAATAGGAAATAAAAAAATATGAAAACACAACATTTATTATTATCACTGTTACTTTTAGGTTAATGTCCTGATCAATATAGAAGATCAGGGCTAGTCTTGGTCTTCTTGTGGTAAAAATAAATAAAGTTTAAACCCCTTGAAGATTGTCTTTGAGGGGTTTTTTTTTATTTAAAATGTTTATGATAGCAAACAAAAAATAAAATATAAGTTGAATTTTTTTGTTGTAATAAACAAAATGCAATAAAACCTATAAAGGATAATGCATTAAAACCTATAAATAATAAATGTTGTAAAAAAGAAGGTGAAACAATAGTTGCAAAACAAAACCATCTTACTATGTATGAAGTTAGAAGATTTTGTTTTATAAATTATTGATATAAATATAATTTTTATTTTAATAAGTATTAATTATATTTTTAAAGGAAAAAAGCATCTTAAGAACAACACGGATATATAACTAAACGATATACCGAAAATTTTAGAGATACTTTTGGACATAAATTAATTAGTCACTATTAATGGTGATTAATGAAGTAAAAAAAATAAAATAGTGTATTATTCACCATTATCAGTGAGTAATCCATCTCTGGAAAAGGGGATAATACATTGTATGAAAATAGAAAAAGAGGAAGCCTCGATAGTTGTTGCATAAAAACCATCTTAGCATCAATGAAACTGGAAGACTCTTTAGAATATTTTTAAAATATAAATATTTGAATATATTTGGTTTTTTATAAAATAGGGAAAACATGTTTTATGTTTTGAAAAAAAAACCATCTTATGACGAATATGGTTATTATACTGTTGAAGGTAAAGGTGACAAAGATTTTTATTAAATAAAAAAAATCCATCTTAGAACAACACGGATATATAACTAAACAATATACTGAAACTTTTTAAGTTTCTTTGAGATAAATAAACATAGGAATAAAAATGAAATATAAAATTGAATCATTATTACTGTTACTTTTATTATGCTAATTCCTGATTGACTCTATTGAGAAGATCAGAATATAAGTAGGTCTTCTCGTGAGTAAATTTTATTAAAAGCTCCTTGAAGATATAAATTTAAGGAGCTTTTTTTATTGCATAAATAATTGCAAGGGATAGTGTCGTTTTAATTTTAAGTTATTGATTTTATTAATATTTTTTTAAAAAAAGTGTTGACAAATAAAAAATAACGATATATAATGTACAACATAAGATAAAGATTTGGCGAGTAGACGAAAGAGGTAAAGTCAACTTTTCCTTAAGGGTTAAGTTAAAAAATATAGTTCGCTATATTTGAAGGTTCGAATCCTTCTTCGCCACCAAATTAATTATTGCTGTTAAGGCGGATGTCATAAAAGAGATGAACATTATACGATAAACAGTAATATTAAAAATGTACTTATATGAGTACAAATACTTAAATTAAACTATAATGTACTTATATAGATACATTAAGGTTAAAATAAGTGGTTAATGTGTCTATATTTACACATAATAGCTAAATAAAGCAAAATGTGCATATATAAACACAAAATGTATCATATATAGTACATAAAGGGCTTAAATGGTTTATATATGAATCAAATAAGCTAATGCTTAGTATAAAAATCATTAAAGGTTTAATGACTGTTTTATTAATCAAAATATACAGAATAATGTATAAAATGAAAATATACGATATAACGTATAAAATGAAATATACCTTATAAGGTATAATTAACTAAATATCCCCTAAAAAGGATAAAATGAGGAAAATAAAATGAATACACAAACTTTACGATTACAACTGGTACTCTTATTAGATTAATTTCCTGATCAACTCATATAGAAGGTCAGGTATTAGTCCAGATCTTCTTGTGGGTAAAAAAAGTTTGTAACCCCTTGAAGACTACAATTTTCAAGGGGTTTTTTATTGCATAAATTTAATGCAAGGGGTAGTGTTGTTTTTAATATAAGTCATTGATTTAATTGAAAAAAATTTAAAAAAAGTGTTGACAAATAAAATTAACTATGACATAATGTAAAACATAAGATAGAGAGAGATAATCAAAACGTGAAAAATGATTATCAATCGTGAAAAAGAATTATATTTAAGTAGTCATCGTGAAAAGTGATTATTTAAAAAAAGGGATAATGATCCCAATAAATGGTGAAAAGTGGGAATATAATCCCATGTTTTACCAAAAAGATTTATCACAGTAGAGTATGATTTTGAATGAGAAATCAAACATTATCATATGATATTGTGAAGTATATAAATATGTTGACTGATATTATTAAAAGTAAACATATAAATTGACAAGTATGCAAATTAGGCAAAGCAATTCTCCTTAAAAACGAGAAGATATAGTGAGCGATCCTATATGAATGAAGGTTCAAGTCCTTCCTTGTTAAATTGACAGGTATGCGAAGTGGTACAGCAATTCTCCATTAGCGGAGATGGTACAGTGGGTGATCACGTACAATTGTAGGTTCGAGTCCTACCCTGCCAGCCAAATTGTAAAATGGATACAATAGTAACTAAAAATAACGAAAATGGTTATTATAGTATCCAAAATGAATAAAATTAACGAGGAAATAAAATTATGAAAAACTTACTAAAACTGAAATTATCACTGTTACTGTTAGAATAGCACTGACTTTTTAATTTATTAAAGGTCAGTGGGTAAATTTTGCTGACCTTTAAGCGAGTTTTTAGAACCCTTAAAGGTAGAGATAACTTTAAGGGTTTTTTTATGTTTGAAATTTAGTAAGTAAGTTAAAAAAATAACCGGGATATGGTGGAATTAGCTATACACAAGAAATTTAAAATTTCTCGCCTTTTGGCATGCGGGTTGGAGTCCCGCTATCCCGACCAAATTAATAAATATATGCGAGTCTGATGTAATTGGTAGGCATAAGAGATTTAAAATCTCTGGATCGTAATGGTCGTGCGGGTTCAAGTCCCGCGACTCGCACCAAATTATCGGAATGTGGTGAAACGGAAAACACGCTAGTTTTAGACACTAGTACTCTTATGAGTTTGCGGGTTCAAATCCCGCCATTCCGACCAAATATAGAGTTCATGGCGCAACTGGCTGACGCATCTTCTTCAAACGGAGACTCCTGTAATGGGAATTTGGGTTCGAATCCCAATGGACTCACCAAATACAATCAGAGTATGATGGAATTAGCTAGACATGTCACACTAAGAATGTGATGCCTGTAATGGGCATGTGGGTTGGAGTCCCACTACTCTGACCAAATTTATTGAAAATGTCTTGTTTTACAATGTGGACAATATCCTTTTGAATCATCCATTTTGGCAATAGTTTTGGTAAATTCATTATTACAAGAAGAACAATTCCAGATTATTTTATCTTTACCATTTCGATAAGTATAATCTTTTGGTTTATTTACGTTTTTATCACTCCATAAATTAATAGAAGTGGGGTGTATTTTGTCAAGTCGGTTTGTAATAGAAATACGTTTATTTGAGCAGAAAGGACAGCCTGAACTTGGATTATTTCTATTTGCTGGTCTTTCTTCCCAAGAATGATCTTTCCCTTTATCACATTTCCACCAAATCTTTATTTTTGAATTATTAGCAATAGAAATTGGTTTCAATCCTGTTTTTTCTTCATCGTATTGTTCAAACATTCTATTTTTTGTTAAATTATTTTCAATATAACCTTTATTAATTTTTTTATTATAATCTTCTATATTAATAAAAGTTTGTTTATTTAAATAATTATAAAAATAATCATGAAAATCAACATTAAAGTTTTTAGAAATATAATTACAAATAGCTCTTAAAACTAAAATTTGACTTTTTTCTTGCTGCATATTATCTATTCTTTTATCAAAAACAACATCATGATTGTTTATTTTCTCTAAACCAAATTCTCTAATTCTTACAATATTAAAGTTATTGTTAATGGCTATTTTATTTTTTTTAAGATCTCTTTCTATTTGTTTTTTATATGAATGCCATTTACTACCATCATACTCAATGATTAGATTGATATCTTTAATATAAATGTCATATTTATATCCTTCAATTTTGTAATCATGATATACGTTATCAAATAAAAAAGATAATTCAGAATAGATTCTGATTTCATTTCGGGATTGAGATTTCATAGAACTACATTTAGGACATCCTGTTTTTCTATTACTTCTTTGCCAAGGAGAAGCTTTATAGTCATTACTGCATATCGGACAAGTCCATAAAACTTTATATTTTCCAGTACCAAGAGCAACTTCTGAAGCTGGTTTACTGTTGTTTTTAGAGTACTCTTTAAAAAGTTTACTATCTCTTACATTTCCTAAATAATAATAACTATTGCTATTATATTTTTGACTTAATCCAAGTCTTCTACATTCAGGACAAGAAGTGCCACTAGGTACACTAAATCTATATACTATTTTTTTAAAATTATGATTATTAGGACAAGTCCAAATAATTTCTTTGCGAGAACCAATAGTTAAATTATTTAAATTAATATCAGGATTGTTTTCTTGTTTAAAAAAAGATAACTTTTCTTTAGAGTATTCATTTATAATTAATTTATTATTAAAGAATTTTATTTCATCTTTAATTTGTTTAATAGCTCTTTCAACTCGAATGCCTTCTTCATTAATAAACCAAACTTTTTTACGACTTCCACAAGTAACCTTATCAGGATAAACACCTAATTCATTATTCTTTTCATAATCCCAATATTTCATTAAATGTGGGAACTTTTCTTTAAATGTTTGCTTTTTCAAGATTAAATCCTAATAAATTTAGTTTATTATACAATATTTTATGAAATTGTAAATGGAATAATCAAAATGATTTGTTAAATAAAGAAAATTAAAAATTATTTAGTGAATTTATTTTTAATAGAATTACCATTTGAAGATTGTTTTTTAAAACCATTAGGCATTTCAAAATCAGAATTTTTTAAGTGGTCTATATTATATCTTATTTGTTTACGTGGATTAGAATATGTATTTGAATAACGATTAAGTCTATTAATTAAAAGAGTAGCAGTTTCTTGATTTAAATGATGATCTAATTCATTATTATTGAGTATTTTATTGATTTTTTTTACACTCACAATTTGAATTTTAAACATTTCTTCAACAAATAGAAAATCTTTTTCTCTACCTGCAATCATTTTGCTTAAAAGAAGATCTTCTGGTGATATGAATTGAATATTTAATTTAAAGCCTAATTCTTTTTCTTGTTTAGATTTTTGTTTAGAAGGATATACTTCTTTTAATGTTCTTTCTTTCCAATTTAAGGGAGCTTTAATAGTGGATTCTTCAACAATATCAATATAAAAATCATTTTCGTTATGAAAATCAGTTTCTTCACCAGTAACAAACTCAATATGGTCATCTAACTCTTGCGAAAAGTATTCAGGTATAATATCAATTTCTTTGGATTGTTTTAATATAGGTGATAAAGCATTATGTTTAGACCAAATAGCCTGACTACCAACAATATAAACAGAGTGTTGATTTAAGCCTGTTCTCTCTTTCATAATTTGAGAGTACTTAAAAAAAGCGATTTCCATTTGCTTTCTATCCATAATTATTCCTTTCTATTAATAAATTTAATAATTTTAAATCTTAGTTTATCGTCAATAAATTTACCTTTGAATGGTCTAAAAGAGCGTAGTTCTTGCATTAGTTCGCTTTTTTCATATAAGATATGCCATTCATTATTTTTTATTTTATTTAAAATATTATTCCAAGAATTAATCCAATAAATATTTTCATTATCATCACGCCATTTTTGAATAGTATTTTCAATAAGTTTAATGTTATCAATTTTATTTTCTTGCATTTTTTGAGAAATAAAATAGTAAATTAAACGAGATCGTTCATCATTTTTATTAAAATCTGGAGAACTTTTATCAATACCAATACGTTGAGAAACTTCTGTTAAAAGTTTTTCATAATATTCATCTTCTTCTTTTGTATACGTTGGTATTGTAGACATAATATTGTTCTCTAATTAATCTTGATTTCATTATACATTGATATTTAGAATAATTCAATATTTATTTAATTAAGTCGAGTTTTTCCAAAAGTTTTTCAAACGTTAAATTTTTAAGTTTTACTTTTTTAACAAAAGGTTTGATATTATTAATTAAAAACACTCTATTTTTTCCTTAATATGAATTTTGGGTAATTCACGATATAGTTTTGGATTTTCAAAGTGAAGATTTTTCATAACTCTTTTATCTTTACATAGTAAAATAACAATATTATTAAAGTTTTTTTCATATGCTAAAAAAACAGCCCAATTTACATTTGCAGAAGGATCAAAATTTTTATCTTCTAAAATTAATTTTACATTTTCAATATCATTCTTTTCGATATAATCATAAAATTTTTCTTGAATATTCATTAGAAATCCTCAATATTTTCTTTAATTTTATCTTTTTTAATAAGTATTTCATATAACTCAAAACAATCTTCTTTTAATGAGGTTTTAACTCTTTTGTCTTTCCATAAAATATTAATAATATTAAAATGTTTCTTTTCAGAAGCTTTTATAATAGAAACATTATTATAATCAGAAGGATTAACTCTTTTATCTTTGAGTAATAATTTTACATTATTAATATCATTATTTTTAATTGTTTTATAAAATTGTTCTTGGATATCCATTAAAAATCCTCAATCTTATCTTTAATATCATTTTTAATTAACTCATTATACAATTCTTTATTGTCATTTTCAAGAGTATCTTTAATTCTTTGGTCTTGCCATAAAAGATTAACAATATCAAAATATCCATTATAATAAGCAAATCGAATGGCGTAATTATTTTCATCAGAAGGATCAACTCTTTTATCTTTGAGAAGTAATTTAACGATATCAATATGTCCATTTTCAGAAGCTAATTGAACAGCATAATTATTTTCATCAGATGGATCAACTCTTTTATCTTTGAGAAGTAATTTGACGATATCAACATGTCCATTATAAGAAGCAAATCGAATGGCGTAATTATTTTCAACAGAAGGATTAACTCTTTTATCTTTGAGAAGTAATTTGACGATATCAACATGTCCATTTAAAGAAGATGCTTGAATAGCGTAATTATTTTTAACAGAAAGATTAACTCTTTTATCTTTGAGAAGTAATTTAACGATATCAACATGTCCATTTAAAGAAGCTACTTGAATAGCGTAATTATCTTCATCAGAAGGATCAACTTTTTTATTATTCATTAATAAATTAAAATTTTCGATATCACCATCTTCAATTGATTTATAAAACTGTTCTTGAATGCTCATTAAAAATACTCTATATTATCTTGAAATATTAACTTATTATATAGTTATTCATTATCTTTTTCAAGAAGAAGTTATTATATATTAGAATTTATCTACTTTTTCTTTAGTGTCTTGTTTTACTAATTGATTATATAATTCTTCATCATGATTTTTAAGAGAATTTTTAATTCTTTGGTCTTGCCATAAAAGATTAACAATATCAAAATGTTTATTCTTAAAAGCAAATCGAATAGCCCAATTATTTCTATCAGAAGGATCAACTCTTTTATCGTTAAGTAATAATTTTACATTATTAATATCATTTTTTTCAATATAATCATAAAATTGTTCCTGAATATCCATTAGAAATCCTCAATATTTTCTTTAATTTTATCTTTTTTAATAAGTATTTCATATAACTCAAAACAATCTTCTTTTAATGAGGTTTTAACTCTTTTGTCTTTCCATAAAAGATTAATAATATCAAAATATCCATTTTGAGAAGCTTTTATAATAGAAACATTATTATAATCAGAAGGATCAACCCTTGTATCTTTTAAAAGAAGTTTAACGATATCAAGCTGTCCATTTTCAGAAGCTACTTGAATAGCCCAATTATCATATTTTGAAGGATCAACTCTTTTATCATTAAGAAGTAATTTAACAATATCAAAAAATCCATTTTTTGAAGCAAGTCGAATAGAATAGTTAGTATCTTTCGAAGGGTTAACTTTTTCATTTTTAAGTAATAATTCTACATTATTAATGTCATTATTTTTAATTGTTTTATAAAATTTTTCTTGGATATCCATTAAAAATCCTTTATTATATTTTGTATAATATATTTTTTATACAAATCAGTTTTATCTTTTTCTAATGTATTTCTAACTCTTTGATCTTGCCATAAAATATTAACGATATCAAAATGTCCATTTCCATAAGCTTCTTGAATAGCCCAATTCTCATCATCAGAAGGATTAACTCTTTCATCTTTGAGAAGTAATTTAACGATATTTAAATATCCATATTTAGAAGCTAATTGAATAGCCCAATTCTTTTCATCAGAAGGATTAACTCTTTTATCATTAAGAAGTAGTTTAACGATCTCGAAATATCCATTTTTAGAAGCTACTTGAATAACCCAATTATTTTTATCAGAAGGATCAACTCTTTTATCTTCTAGAAGTAATTTAACGATCTCAATATGTCCATTTTGAGAAGCTAATATAATAGCTAAATTATTTGCATAAGAGGGATTAACTCTTTTATCATTGAGAAGTAATTTAACTAATTGGATATCATTTTTTTTTATTGCTTCATTAAATTTTTCTTGAATGTCCATTAAAATACCTTTACTTTATTAGCAATATAAGATTTATTCAAATCTTCAATATCATGTTTTCTTTTTTTATTTGATAAATATAATTTTATACTTTCTTGATATTCTTTAAAAGAAAATAAAATTTTTAATAAATAGTTTTTATCGTTTGTTAAATTATTTAAATCAAATTGTTTAATTTTTTCTTTTAAATCTTTATATAATTCTTGTTCTAGAATAAGTTTAATGAATTCAAAATTACGAGAATCAAAAGATTTAATAAGAAAAAAATGATTGTCACAAGAAATATTAATTTTTTCATTATTTAAGAGTATTTTAAAAATTGATATTTGATAAGCTGAATAAGCTCGGTGTAAGCAGTAATTAGAATTATAATTAACATCTGTTTTAGGATGCTGATATAAAATATCAAAAATTTCTTGTTTTCCAGAAGAACAAATATCAGCAAAACCTTCGTGATAATAATTATCAAAAACAAAATCAGATCTTTCAACAATATATTTTATTGTTTTAACTTTATTTAAATCACAAGAATAACCAAAAATAGCATTTTTAGCCGAAGAAACACTAAAAAAAGATTGATTATCAAGAATTTCTTTTAAAATTTCAACATTATCATGTTTGCTTGAAATAGTCGGCAAAATTAGCTTTTTAGCATGGTCTTGTTTAAAATTCTTAAAAAGTTTTTTAAAAAGATCTATGTTGTTGTCTTCAATTGCCTTTATAATTTCAGATTTTTCGTTAATCATAAATTCACCAAATAAAAAAATAACAAGATATAATTATATAAAAATAGTAATTAAAAAGCAATAAGAAATAATACTATATTAGAATTTGTCTACTTTTTCTTTAGTGTTTTGTTTTACTAATTGGTTATATAATTCTTCATTATGATTTTTAAGAGAATTTTTAACTCTTTGGTCTTGCCATAAAAGATTAACAATATCCAAATATCCCTCATTATAAGCAAATCGAATAATGTAATTATTATCATGAGAGGGATCAACTCTTTTATCTTTGAGAAGTAATTTAACGATATCAAATTGGTCAAATTTAACAGCTAAATAGAAAAGAGAAATAAATGAAGAATTAGGATCAATCCTATCATCAGAAAGAAGTAATTTAAAGATATCTAAATATCCATATTCAATAACAATTCTTAAACAATTATCGAAATTTTTAGGTATATAAAAATCTTTGTGATTTAAGATTAATTTAACATTATGAATGTTGTTGTTCTCTACAGAATCAAAAAGTTCTTTTTCAATATTCATTAAAATTTCTCTACTTTTTCTTTAAATTGATCTTTTTTAATTAATTCATTATATAAATCAATATCATCAACTTTCAATGTATCTTTAACTCTTTTATCTTGCCATAAAAGATCCACGACATTAGAATGTCCTCTTTGATAAGCAAATAAAATAGGGCAATTACTTCTATCAGTAGGATCAACTCTTTTATCATTAAGAAGTAATTTTACAATATCTAATTGTCCAATATCAGAAGCAACTAGAATGGAGCAATTATCACAATCTGAAGGGGTAACTCTTTTATCATTAAGAAGTAATTTAACGAACTCGAAACGTCCACTTTCAGAAGCTAAGATAATAGCTCTATTATTATCTTCAGCAGGGTTAACTTTTTTATTTTTCATTAATAAATTAAAATTTTCGATATCACCATCTTCAATTGATTTATAAAACTGTTTTTGAATGCTCATTAAAAAATACTCTATATTATATTGAAATATTAACTTATTATATAATTATTCATTATCTTTTTCAAGAAAAAGTTGTTATATATTAGAATTTACCTATTTTTTCTTTAGTGTCTTGTTTTACTAATTGATTATATAATTCTTCATCATGATTTTTAAGAGAATTTTTAACTCTTTGTTGTTTCCATAAGATATTAACGATCTCGAAATGCCCATATTCAGAAGCTGATTGAATAGGCAAATTAGAATCAGTAGCAGGATTAATTCTTTTATCATTGAGAAGTAATTTAACGATCTCGAAATGTCCATTTTTAGAAGCCAATCGAATAGCATAATTATTTGCATCAGAAGGATTAACTCTTTTATCTTTGAGAAGTAATTTAACGATATCAACATGTCCATTTTGAGAAGCTAATCGAATAGAGGAATTATTCCTATAAGAAGGATCAACTCTTTTATTTTTGAGAAGTAATTTAAAGATGTCAATATGTCCATTTTGAGAAGCTAATTGAATAGCGAAATTATTATCATAAGAAGGATCAATTCTTTTATCGTTAAGTAATAATTTTACATTATTAATATCATTATTTTTAATTGCTTTATAAAATTTTATTTGGATATCCATTAGAAATCCTCAATCTTATCTTTAATATCATTTTTAATTAACTCATTATACAATTCTTTATCATCAATTTTTAATGCATCTTTAACTCTTTGGTCTTGCCATAAAATATTAACGATATCAAAATGTTTATTCTGAAAAGCCATTTTAATAGCTATGTTAGCGTTAATAGAAGGGTTAACTCTTTTGTCATTTAAAAGTAGTTTAACAATATCAGAATGTCCATGAATTGAAGCAAATTCAATAGCACTGTCTGGATTGGCATTTGGATTAATTCTTTTATCATTTAAAAGTAATTTAACGATATCAATTTCTCCAATCTTGGAAGCAATTCTAATAGCCCAATTATTATAAATACTTGGATTAAGTCTTTGGTCTTTTAATAAAAGTTTAACATTTTCAACATCACCTATTTTAATAAAATAAAAAAATTCTTCTTTTATATTAATAAAAGGATTAATTTTTTCTTTATCAAGAAGTAATTCTACTATTTCAGAATATCCATTTTCTTCAGCAACTTTGATATATGTATTAATGTTAAAAGAGAGAGTAAAAACTTTATTACTTAAAATTGTTTTAAGTTTATTAATATTATTTTGTTTAACTGCTTCTTCAAATTCTATATTTCTATTCATTGAAAAACTATTAAAAACTTTTTATATTTTTTTCTAAAGACAATCTGTTATATATTCTTTTATTATTTATTTTAAGGTCTTTTCTTACTCTTTCATCCTGCCATAAAAAATTAACGATATCCATATATTCTTCTTTAAAAGCAACTTCAAAGGATGTACTATCAGCAGGATTAACTCTTTTATCATTAAGAAGTAATTTGACAATATCAAAGTGTCCATTACAAATGGCTTGTTTAATAGCTAAATTGTCATCCATGCTAGGAGAAAATCTATTATCATTTAGTAATATTTTTAAAACGTTGATATATCCATTAGAAGAAGACTCAATAATGCATGAGTTATCATTTCTTTCATAAATATATTTAGGAACATTAATTAAAAATTCAACCACTTCATGATGCCCTTGTTCAGCAGAGTTTAAAATTGCTAAGTTATAATTAATAGAAGAATTAATTTTTTCATTATTAACAATAAATTTAATTGTTTCTAATTTTCCATTTGAAGCAGCATTTTGAAATAATAAATCATAAAAAGAATAATCAATTTTTTCAGAGTTTATATTTAAACAATGAAAATCTAAAAATTTTTGTATTTTTTTAAAATTTTCTTCATTTACTGCTTTAATTAATTCTTCTTCAACACTTAATGCAATATTTTTATTTTCTTTTTCTTCAATATCTTGTTGAATAAGTTCTTTGTATAATGAAAAATTAGATTTTGCTAATTTATTTTTAACTCTCTGATCATTCCATAGAAGTTTAACAATATCAAAATGTTCATTTACATAAGCAGTATGAATAATATGGTTATTAGAAATAGAAGGATCAATTCTTTCATCATTTAATAATAATTTAGCAATATCAAAGTGTCCTTTTTGACAAACAACTTCCATAAAAAACCCGTCAAAATATGTATTATCAGCAGGATTAACTCTTTTATCATTGATAAGTAATTCAAAAATTTCAGTATAACCTTTATCACAACAAAAAAGAAGTGGACTGTTATTATCGAAAGAAGGATCAACACCATCTTTATTTATTAGTGATTTAACTGATTGAATATCATTTTCTTTTATTGCTTTATTAAATTGTTTTTGAATATCCATGAAGATTCTCTTGTGATTTAAAATATAACTTATTATATAATTTATTATTCTATAATTCAACAAAATATTAAAAAATATTGACTTTTTCTTTGATTTTATCTTTTTTAATTAACTTATTATACAATTTTTCATTGTCGTTTTTAAGAGTATTTTTAACTCTCTGATCTTGCCATAAAAGATTAGTGATATAAAGATTATTATTAAGAAAGGCGCAACTAATAGCTACATTTTTTCTATCAGAAGGATTAACTCTTTTATCATTAAGAAGTAGTTTAACAATATCAAAATGTCCATTTTCAGAAGCAAGTGCGATGGCTATGTTTTCATAACCAGAAGGATTAATTTTTTTATGATCAATAAGCAATTTAAATATTTCGAGATTTCCATTTGAAGCAACAAATTGAAGAGATAAGTTATTATCATCGGAAGGATCAACTCTTTTATCATTTAATAATAATTTAACAGCTTCAATGCTTTGCACTTTTACTGCTAAATGAATAGACCAGTTATTAAGTTCACAAGGATCAACTTTTGGATGATTTAGAAGTGATTTAATATCTTGAATATCATTATTTTGAATTGCATTATAAAATTTATTTTGAATGCTCATTAAAATTCCTCTATTTTTTCTTTAATTTTATCTTTTTTAATTAACTCATTATACAATTTTTCATTATCGTCTTTAAGAGTATTTTTAACTCTCTGATCATTCCATAGAAGTTTAACAATATCAGAATATCCATGTTCTGAAGACAATATAATAGCATAATTATTTACAGCAGAAGGATTGACTCTTTTATCATTAAGAAGTAATTTAACAATATCAATATATCCATTTAAAGAAGCTAATTGAATAGCATAGTTGTTATTATTAGCAGGATTAAATCTCTCATCATTGAGAAGTAATTTAACAATATCAAAATGTCCACTTTCAGAAGCTAATTCGATGGCAGAATTGTGATTACTACTAGGATTAAATCTTTTATCTTTGAGAAATAATTTAACGATATCAATATTTCCATGTTCAGAAGCAAATTCGATAGAAAAATCATAATCAAAAGAATTAATTGTTTTATCTTTGAGTAATTCAACGATATCAATATATCCATTTAAAGAAGCTAATTGAATAGATAAACTAACTATATCAGCAGTATTAAATCTTTTATCTTTGAGAAGTAATTTAACGATATCAATATATCCATTTTCAGAAGCTAATTGAACAGCATAGTTATTATCTTTAGCAGGATTAATTTTTTCATTTTTAAGTAATAATTCTACATTATTAATTTCATTATTTTTAATTGCTTTATAAAATTTTTCTTGAATATTCATTAAAATTCTTCTATTTTATCACTAATATCTTGTTTGATTAATTTATCATATAATTCGTTATCATCATTTTTAAGGGAGCTTTTAACTCTTTCATCTCTCCATAGAAGTTTAATAATATTAACATATTTATTATTAAAAGAAAAAATATTAAAATTTTTCTTATCATTAAGAGAAGCCAAAATATCATAATAGGCTTTTTCATAAGTAGATTGAATAGTCCAATTGCGATTATCAGTAGGATTAACTCTTTTATCGTCTAAAAGTAATTTAACAATATCAAAGTGACCACTTGTAGAAGCTAATTCAATAGCTAAATTATATTCATCAGAAACATCAACTTTTTTATTTTTTAAAAGTAATTTAACATTTTCAATATCATTTTTTTTAATACAAGTATAAAGTTTATTTTGAATATCCATTAGAATCTCTTTATTTTATAACGATAGCTTATTATATAATTTTTGAATATATTTTACAACAAATAAATTAATAAAAAATCTTTTATTTTATTTTGAATCTTATCTTTTTCAATAAGTATTTCATATAATTCAAAATAATCTTCTTTTAATGAAGGATTAACTCTTTTATCTTTGAGAAGTAATTTAATAGCCCAATTATTATTATCAGAAGGATCAACTCTTTTATCGTTAAGTAATAATTTTACATTATTAATATCATTGTTTTCAATTGCTTTATAAAATCTTTTTTGGATACTAATTAGAAATCCTCTATTTCTAATTGCTTTATAAATTTTTTTTTGGATATCCATTAGAAATCCTCAATCTTATCTTTAATATCATTTTTAATTAACTTATTATACAATTCTTTATCGTCATTTTCAAGAGAATTCTTGATTCTTTGGTCTTGCCATAGGAGATTAACAATATCAACATGTCCATTTTGAGAAGCTAATTTAATAGCCCAATTATTATTATCAGAAGGATTAACTCTATTATCTTTGAGAAGTAATTTAAGGATATCAACATGTCCATTTTGAGAAGCTAATTTAATAGCCCAATTATTATTATCAGAAGGATCAACTCTTTTATCTTTGAGAAGTAATTTAACGATATTAAAATGTCCATTTTCAGAAGCAAATTGAATAGAAGAATTATTCCTGTAAGAAGGATCAACTCTTTTATCTTTGAGAAGTGATTGAACGATATCAAGATGTCCATTTTCAGAAGCAAATCGAATAATCCAATTATTATCAGAAGGATCAACTCTTTCATCTTTGAGAAGTAATTTAACGATATCAACATGTCTATTTTGAGAAGCTAATTGAATAGCCCAATTATTTTCTTCAGAAGGATTAACTTTTTTATCTTTGAGAAGTGATTTAACGTTTTGGATATCATTAATTTGAATTGCTTCATAAAATTGTGTTTGGGTATCCATTAGAAATCCTTGACCTTATCTTTAATATCATTTTTAATTAACTTATTATACAATTCTTTATCATCAACTTTTAATGTATATTTAACTCTTTGGTTTTGCCATAAAAGGTTAACAATATCCAAATATCCCTCATCAAAAGCTGATTTAATAGCGAAATTATTATCATAAGAAGGATCAACTCTTTCATCTTTGAGAAGTAATTTAACGATCTCAACGTGTCCATATTCAGAAGCCAATCGAATAGAGGAATTATTCCTGTAAGAAGGATCAACTCTTTTATCTTTGAGGAGTGATTGAACGATATCAAGATGTCCATTTTGAGAAGCTAATTGAATAGCGAAATTATTATCATAAGAAGGATTAACTCTTTTATCTTTAAGTAATGATTTTACATTATTAATATCATTATTTTGAATTGCTTTATAAAATTTTTCTTGAATATCCATTAGAATTCCTCGACCTTTTCTTGAATTTTATCTTTTTTAATAAGTTCATTATATAAAATAGGGTTATTATCTTTTAAAGTATCTTTAACTCTTTGGTTTTTCCATAAAAGATTAACAATATCAAAATGTTTGTTATCATAAGCCGTTGTGATAGCATAGTTTTTAGTACAAGCAGGATCAACTCTGTTATCTTTCAAAAGAAGTTTAACAATTTCAGAGAAACCTTTATTTGCTGCATATTTAACACAAATATTACGATTGAAAGAGGGATCGAGTTTTTTATTATTTAAAAAAACTTTAACTTTTTCAATATTATTTTGTTCTACTGCTTCTTGAAATTGTACAGATATATTCATAAAAAATAATACTCTTTTGTTTCTAATAATGTGACTATTATAATAAATATTTGCCAAAAAGTAAATAAAATATACATTAAAAGTATGTCTATTTTTAAAGGAATTAAAATAATGAATAAAAGAAAATTAGTTATAGAGTATTTACAAAAAAATATAGGTAAAAAATTTACTGCTACTGAGTTAGCTCTAAACTTAATGAAAGAAAATGAAGAATTAACGGAAAAACTTAATAATCAGACAAAAAATAGTAATAAAAAATCTGAATCTCAATTTGCTGCTGAAATAAGTGCTATGTTTTCTATTGATCAAAGTAGTTATTTATTTGATTATATAGATAGAGAAAAAATAGATAAGAGATGGTATTATTTTGGTAAAGAAAGCGTAAAAGAAGATATCAAAAAAGAGATTAAAATGGAAGTGAAAGAGAAGCAGGTAGAAAAAAAGATAGAAGAAAAAATAAAGGAAGAAGATTTGTATGATAAATTAATTTCTTATTTAGAAAAGAAAAATATAAAGTCTATTAGAATTGATGAAAAGAAATCAAAAAATAATCGTGGAAAAAATGGTAATAAGTGGTTACATCCTGATATTGTAGGTTTTGAGTGTATATCTAACATATTTGATAGAACAGTACAGCATGTTATGAGTAGTTCTGGAGATAATATTTTAAAATGTTTTTCTTATGAAGTTAAATTAAAAATAAATTCGAGTAATTTAAGAGAATATTATTTTCAGGCAGTATCAAATTCAAGTTGGTCTAATGAAGCTTATTTAGTGTGTACTGATTATGACGAAGGTATTATGGAAGAGTTTAACATGTTGTCACAACGTCACGGTATTGGATTAATTTGGTTGAATTTAGAAAATATAAATAAAAGTAAGATAATTATTAATGCAAAAACAAATGACAGTTTAGATTGGAATATGATAAATAGACTTGCAAAAGAAAATACAGATTTTATGAGATTTGTTGAGATGATGGGCAATTATTATGACACGAAAGGTAGAATAGTTATTTAAAATTTATCTATTTTATTTTTATTAATAAGTTTATTATATAAGTTAATATCATCTTTTTTTAAGGTGTCTTTAACTCTTTTATCTTGCCACAAAAAATAAACGACTTCAAAGTGATTCATTTCAAAAGCAACTTTAATGGATTCATTAAAATTTAGTGAAGGGTTAATGTTTGTTTTTTTGATAAATATTTTTAAAATTTCCAAGTTTCCATTTTTAGAAGCAAATATAAAAGCAAAGTTTCTAGAAATAACATTTGTTAGACAATTAATTATTGATTCAAAATATTCAATATCATTATATTTTATTGAATCAAAAATATCTTGTTCAATATCCATTAAAATTCCTTAACTTTACAAATCAAATCAATTTTATTATATAGTTCAGAATTTTCTTCAAAAAGAGAGTCCTTAACTTTTTTATTTTTCCATAAAAGATTTAACATTTCCACATTGTTTCTTTGAAATGCTTTTTTAACAGCATAATTATTTCTTGTTGTAGGATCTACTCTCTTATCATTTAAGAGTAGTTGCATAACATCAATATCATCATACTTTGCTGATACATATAAAGGACAATCATCACCAACAGAAGGGTCAACTCTATCATCATTTAGAAGTAATTTAACAATATCCAAATATCCATATCTACAAGCGACACTAATAGGTTGATAACCAGAAATATTAGGTGATACTCTACTATCATTTAAAAGTAGTTTAACAACTTCTGGTCTATTATACCCTACTGCTTTTTGCATTGATTTATTACCTTGTGCAGAGGGGTCAATTCTTTTGTCTTTTAAAAACAATTCAACAGTATCTTCAAGACCTAATTCAGAAGCAAGAATAATGTTATAGTTATTGTCATAAGCAGGATCTATTCTTTCATCTTTTAACAGAACTTTAAGGATTTCAACATTATCAATAGCGAACTCAATAGTCCAATTAAGGTCTATGTTAACGTTTGATTCATTACTATTTAAAAGAGATATCGTTTTTTCTAAATCTTTATTTTCGATAGAGTTTTGAAGTTTATATTGAAAAAGTTTTTCTGAGTAGTCTTTCAATATTTTTTGTCCTGTATTCCAATTAAGTTCTTTAATAAACTTTAAGGCATCGTTTGTTGTAATATTATTGCTATCTAAATAGCTCAACATTTCTCTTTCAATTGTACTGATTTCAATCATGATTAAGATACCTATATTTAAAAAAAATCTATTTATGAGGGTTATTATATAATTATTTATAATGATTTTCAAGAATATATTTCAAGATTCCATTTTCAGAAACAAATTAAATAGATAAATTGTTATCATCAAAGAAATCAGCTTTTTAATGATTGATAAGTAATTTAACATTTTGGATATCATTACTTTGAATTGAGTTATAAAACGTATTTTGAAAATTCATTAGAAAACCTCAATTTTTTCTTTAATATCATTTTTAATTAACTCATTATACAATTCTTTATCATCAACTTTTAATGTATCTTTAACTCTTTGGTCTTGCCATAAAAGATTAACGATAGCAACATGTCCATTGTGAGAAGCTAATATAATCGCGCAATTATTTTTATCAGAAGGATCAACTCTATTATCTTCTAGTAATAATTTAAAGATATCAAAATATCCATTTTGAGAGGCTAATTGAATAGCCCAATTATTCCTATCAGAAGGATTAACTCTTTTATCTTTGAGAAGTAATTTAACGATATCAAAATGTCCTTTATCAGAAGCTAATATAAAAGCCAAATTATTTTCATCAGAAGGATCAATTCTTTTATCGTTAAGTAATGATTTTATATTATTAATATCATTATTTTCGATATAATCATAAAATTGTTCTTGAATATCCATTAGAAACCCTCAATCTTTTCTTTAATATCATTTTTAATTAACTTATTATACAATTTTTTATTATCAAATTTTAATGTATCTTTAACTCTTTTATCTTGCCATAAAAGGTTAACAATATCTAAATATCCCTCTTCAAAAGCTGATTGAATAGCGAAATTATTATCATAAGAAGGATCAACTCTTTTATCGTTGAGAAGTAATTTGACGATATCAAAATATCCATTAGCAGAAGCAAATCGAATAGAGGAATTATTCCTATAAGAAGGATTAACTCTTTTATCTTTGAGAAGTGATTGAACGATATCAATATGTCCATTTTGAGAAGCTAATTGAATAGCGTAATTATCTTCATCAGAAGGATTAACTCTTGTATCTTTTAAAAGAAGTTTAACAATATCAACATGTCCATTAGCAGAAGCAAATCGAATAGCATAATTATTTACATCAGAAGGATTAGTTCTTTTATCTTTGAGCAGTGATTTGACGATATTAAAATGTCCATTTTGAGAAGCTAATATAATAGCGCAATTATTTTCATCAGAAGGATCAACTCTTTTATCTTTGAGAAGTAATTTAACGATATCAACATGTCCATTTTCAGAAGCAAATCGAATAGAAGAATTATTCCTATAAGAAGGATCAACTCTTTTATCTTTGAGAAGTAATTTAACGATATCAACATGTCCATTAGCAGAAGCAAATCGAATAATCCAATTTCAGAAGCCAATCGAATAGCCCAATTATTTTTAAAAGAAGGATCAACTCTTTTATTTTTGAGAAGTGATTTTACATTATTAATATCATTATTTCCAATTGCTTCATAAAATTGTGTTTGAATATCCATTAAAAATCCTCTATTTTTTCTTTAATTTTATCTTTTTGAATAAGTTCATCATATAATTCAAAACAAACGTCTTTTAATGAGCTTTTGACTCTTTGATCTTGCCATAAAAGATTAACGATACCAGAATATCCATTTTCATAAGCAGATATAATAAACATATTAGAATCTTTTGAAGGATCAAGTCTTTTATCATCTAAAAGTATTTTAACAATATCAAATTGGTTAAATTTAACCGCTAAATAAAAAAGAGGAATAGAAGAAGAACAAGGTTTTATTCTACCATCATTAAGAAATGTTTTAACAATATCAGAGTAACCATATTCAATGGCAAGTCTTAGAGAAGAATTAAAATTAAAATCTTCAGGTAAGGTAATAGATTTATCATTTAAAATAAATTTAACATTTTTTATGTTATTATTTTTTACTGAATTAAAAAGTTTTTCTTCAATATTCATTAAAAACTCTCTACTTTATTTTTGATTTTGTCTTTTTGAATAAGTTCGTTATATAAATCAATATCATCAATTTTTAAAGTATTTTTAACTCTTTGGTCTTGCCATAAAAGATTAACAATATTATAAAGTTCATTGTCAGCCGCCATTCGGATGCCATTGTTACGGTTTGTAGCAGGATTAAATCTGGAATTATTAAGAAAAAAATTAATATTTTCAATATTATTATTTTTAATAGATACATAAAATACATTGAGAAGTATTCTAAGTTTATTAATATCATTATTTTCATTAAAATTATCAAACTGGTCTTGGCTATTCACTAAAATACCTCTACTTTATATTTTATTTTTATTTAAAAATCTAATATTTTATGTTTAATTTTAATTTTATTAGAATTATCAACAATATCGTTTAAAACTTTAATATCAAGGAATTTTAATATCACATAATCATTAATACTTCCTTTCCAATTATTAAGAGTATAGAGAGTGCTTAATCCTCCTAAATAAAATTGATTATTGTAAGATTCTATTTCTTCAATAGTATAATGTCCTATATTAAGTCCAAAATTATCCTTAATAATATGTAAATTGTTGCCATTAAAAACAATATCAAGAACCGCTATTTTTTTATAATATTCCAAAGAATTCATTAAATCAGCATTGTTGAAGAATTCTTTTAATCCTAATCGAAAAGCGATCTTGCAAGATTCGGGTAAATCTTTATGATAATTAATACTATCAAATAAATCAATCCAATCATCAAACTCTTCTTCCAGTAATATTCTAACAATTAAATTATCAGCTTCTTTTTTATCACATTTTTTTAAATAATATTGTATTTTATTAATATCATATTTTTTAATACTTTCATTTAAGAAATTATTTAATTCTAATTGCGATAGCTCAAATTGACGTTTATCTAATTCGTCTTTACTATATTTATTTTTTAATTCAGGAAAAATATCAAATATATTCATAAATAACCTTAAAATAGTTTTATTTTTTCTTCTAATTCAATCCTATCAATTTTAAAAAACTCATAGTGTCCTATTTCTTCTTGAAGCTTTTTTCTATCAAATTCACATTCAACCAGAATTACACTTTTATCATTTATTAAAAGGTTATGAATGACTTTATAGTGTTTTTTATTAAGATTTTTATTAAAAATAATAAAATAATCCACATCATTAATAAAAAATTTTTTCAATATTGATTTATTTAAATCAAAAAAACTATATAGTTGTAATCTTTTATAAAATTTATAGTCATTGTTATCAAGATTATAATTTATTATTGCTAATGCACCATCTTCTGAAATATGGTTATCCAAAACATATTGAAGAGAGCTTTTAAAGTTTAAATTTAATATATTGTTTGAAAGTATTTTCATCATAAAAATCCTTAAAATTTAATTATTTTATTTTGCATCTCTGTTTTTTGCCACAAGCTTATTATATCATTGAAGCCTGTTTGTTTCAAATAGTTAATGATATATTTTTTAAGAGAACTATTAAAATAAAGTTGTTTGATATAGAACAAATCTTTTCTTTGAGAATCATCATATTCCAAATCAATATTATAATATAAATCATTTAATAATTTAATAACAGGTTTATTATATTGAGCACAAGAATGAATAAACAAAAAGTGGTTATCTTCTGTATAGTCAACACGAGGATCATTTAATAATATTTTCAAAGATTCAACTTTTTTTGAAAAAATAACTCGTTTAATTAGTTTATTATTGTTACGTGTTGGATCGAATCTTTTATCATTAAGTAGTATTTTAATCATTCTTTTATTTTGTTCTCTACAGGCAATAGTTAGTAGTAATTGCTCATCAAAAGAAGGATCTATATCAGAAATAGATAGCAGTAAACGTAGTCGAAAAAAGTCACTGTTTTCAACACTTGAAATAAGGTCATTTTTAATATGATTTGTTGTCATGAATTCTCTATATTTGCTGATTAATTAATACTATTATATAAAAAATAATTTACAAAATCAATTGTTTTTTAATTTTAGTTTTGTTAAAATATCCCTATTAAAAATAATCTTAAAAAGGTATATATGAATTATATAGAAAAAAAATTAAAAAAAGCCAATCAAAAACAGGCTATATATATGCCTATTGTAAGTATAAATAGTAATGAAACTCAAAAAATAATAAAATTAATTGAAAATAAAAGTACAAAAAAAGTAAAGATAACAGAACTGAAATTTAGAAATAATGTTTTAAAAATATCAGATAAACAACGTACAGAGTTTTTAAAAAAATTTACTTTTCTATTTGAAAAAGATGATCTTTTTGATTTATTGATTACTTTTGATATATTTTTTGATAAAAATAAAATAAGATTAGTATATAAAACATTTTTTTATTTTAAAAAGAATGATACTTATTATTCAAATATAAATTTATCATGTGAGTATTTAGAATTTATAAGAAAATCAATAAAAAAAATAAAAAATGTATTTAAGAAAAATAAAGAAGGAAAAGAATATTTGGATAATTATTATAATTATCGTAAATATAGTTATACAAAAAATTTGTGTGAAGAGATAGTTGTTAGAAAAAATAGTTATCAAAATGATAAATTTAATAAAGTATTTACAAGAAGAATGTCATTAAAAGAATTTAAAGAGATTCTTGACAAAAATGATGAAGTATCAATATTTCTTCCTTTGATTGATTGTGATAATAAAAAAATAAGATTTCATGAAAAAGTGATTAGAAAAAAATATATTAAAAAAATGTTAAAAAATAAAGAGTATAAAAGATTAGCATTAATAGTAAAATCTTTTTTAAATGGTGGATTTTTTATTAATGATAACTTTATATCGAGCAAAGAAGAACTTGAAGATGTAATAAAAACAACAGAGTTAAATAAATATTTAAAGCATAGTATGTTCTCAACTTATAAATATAACGAAGAACTTGATTTATATTTAAATAAATGTTTAATTCAAAAATTTTAATAGGTAAAATAATGAAAGATAATTTACAACAAGAAAGTGATATAGTTAAGTTATTATATGATAATTCATTAATTTGTAAAAATGAATTCATAGTTTCTTATAATGAATTAGGTAAACTATTACCAGAAAAATTATATAGAGAGCTATTCCAAAAAATGTATTATTCAGAAAAAAAATGTAATTTAGAAGCCTTTGAATATTTCATTGCTGATACAATATGTTTATCGAATTATTTTACTAGGTTTTTAATAAAGCATACAATTTACGATAAAGACCGTCTTAGAAATCCTTATAAAGCAATTCTAATAAAGTGTATTAAGAATCATAAAAGAAGATTGGAAATATATGAATGTATTAGAGTTGGATATAATATGAAATACTTTTTTAATCAGGTAAAAGAAATAGAGAAAATTGATAGAATTAGAAGATTTTAAAAACCTTCTAATTTATTTTTGATTTCTTTTTGAATTAGATATTTATAGACATAGCTATTTTTATCTAATGTATCTTTTACTTTTTGATATTTCCAAAATGTTTAGTTTTACAGTGTGGACAATATCCTTGTGAATCATCCATTCTAGCAATTGTTTTGCTGAATTCATTATTACAAGAAGAACAGTTCCAGATAATTTTATCTTTACCATTACGATAAGTATAATCTTCTGGTTTATTTATGTTTTTCGTGCTCCATAATTGAATAGAAACAGGATGTATTTTATCGAGTCTATTAGTCACTGATACACGATGATTAGAACAGAAAGGGCAATTCCTAATTTTTCTATTATTGGGTGTATCTTGCCAAGAATGGTCCTGTCCTTTATCACATTTCCAGAAAACTAATTGTCGAGAACCACAAGAAATAGCACGAGGGTTAATGCCAGTTTTTTCTTCGTCATATTCATTAAATTTAGGATGGTTAGTTAAATCATTTTTAACAAAACCCTGACTTAGTTTTTGATTATATAGAGAATCATTTAAGAATGAGCTTTCATATTTTGATATTTTTTTGTTGTAGGTTGTATTAATATAATCAATTAATAAATTTAAGATATTAATTTGAGATTCATTATCTCTATTTGTGTTAGTATCAAAATCAAGAACAATATCATTCTCATTAATTTTATTTAGACCTTGTTCTCTGATTCTAAGTATATCAAAGCCATTATCTTTCGCAATTTGATTTTTAAGTAGATCATTTTTAACAGTTTTAGATTTTGAGTGCCAGTGAGCACCATCGTATTCAATTAAAAGATTGATATCTTTAACATAGACATCATACTTATATCCTTCAACAACAAAGTTTTCTTCAACGTAGTTAAAGATTGAAGATAGTTCTGAGAATATTCTAATTTCATTTCTTGACTGTGTGCGTTTGTTATTACAAATAGGACAGCCTGTATTCTTTTTACTTCGTTGCCAAGGAGAAGCCTTGTATTCATGTTTACATTGAGTACATTGCCAAAGAAGTTTGATTCTGTTATTACCAAGAGCTACCTTTTTGGGATTAATAGTATTGTTTGGTGAAAGTTCTGATTTTAATTTGTTATCAAATACAGAATTGTTTTCTTTGCGACAAGTAGGACAAGAAGTACCCGTAGGTTTAGAGAAGTCTCTAACTTGTTTTTTAAAGTTGTGGTTATTTTCACAAGTCCAAGTAATTTCTTTACGAGAACCAGTGGTAAGAGTTTCGAGATCGACATTAGGATTGTTTTCTTGTTTAAAGAAAGCCAATTTTTCTTTTGAATAATGTTGAGTAATAAAGTTTTTCAATTTACTATCCTAATGACTTAAAACATGTATATATTATAATAAAAATTGAAAGAAAAGTAAAATAAAAAAGTTAAAAAACTTCCATTTTAATTTTAATAACATATCGATCATAATTTTCAGGATCTTCTAATTTAATAATATTTCTTATAGAATTGACTTCTAAAAGAGTTTTGGCTATTTCATTTTGACCATATTCAATAGCTAAAATAAAAGATAAATAATGTTCTTTATTAGGTTTAAATTTAGGATGGTTTATTAAAAACTTAACAATTTCTATATGACCTTTTTCAACGGCTAATTGACAAGCATATCCGTTATTATCAACAGAGTTCATATTTTCAAAAGAAAAAAGAAATTTAATAATATCCAAACGATTAAATAAAGCAGAACGTCTAATGGCATGGTTATAATCAATTTTATCAATATTGTTAACATTTAATAAAGACATGACAGCATTAAGGTTTCCATTATCAATATATTGAACTACTTTATTGTGAATATCCATTAGAAATCCTCAACTTTTTCTTTAATATCGTTTTTAATTAGCTCATTATATAATTCCTTATTGTCTTTTTCAAGAGTATTTTTAACTCTTTTATCTTTCCACAAAATATTAATTAATTCATTATTTTTATATCTAAAAGCGCAATTAATAGCGAAATTATCATTATCAGCAGGGTTAACTCTTTTATCTTTAAGGAGAACTTCAACAATTTTTATACGTTCATTTTGAGAAGCTATAAAAATAGCAAGGTTGTTTGTATCAGCAGGGTTAACTCTATTATCTTTTAGAAGAAGTTTAACAATTTTAACATATCCTCTTTCACAAGCGTACATTAGGGGAGAGTTGTCTTTAATAGCAGGATTAACTCTTTTATCTTTTAGAAGAAGTTTGACGATTTTAAAATGACCTTCAATAATAGAAAATAGAAAAGCATGATTATTTTGAGCAGCAGGATCAACTCTTGAATCATTAAGAAGTAACTTCACAATTTTTAAATATCCTAATTCTGAAGCTACACAAATAGCCCAATTTTCATTAGCAGAAGGATCAACTTTATCAATTAATGTTTTTACCTTCTTAAAATCATTTTTCTTAATACAATTATTAAATTGTTTTTGAATATCCATTAAAATTTCTCTACATTATCTTGAAGTATTAGTTTATTATATAGTTCTTTATCGTCATTTACAAGAGAATTTCTGACTCGTTCATCCTGCCATAAACACTGAACTATATTATTATGTTTATAATAATAAGCATCTTTAATAGAAATATTTTTATTATCAGAAGGATCAACTCTATTATCATTAAGAAGTAATTTAATGATATTAAAATGACCATATTTTGCTGCACCATATAAAGCAGAATTAGAATTATCAGCAGGATTAACTCGACTGTCTTTTAAAAGAAGTTTAACAACTTCAATGTTATTATTATAGCTTGCTATTTGAATAGCCCAATTATCACGAACAGAAGGATTAACTCTTTTATCTTTAAGAATAAGTTTAATAAACTCAGGATTAGCATATTCAGAAGTAAATCTAATTATCCAGTTATCATTAGCAGAAGGATCAATCCTTTTGTCTTTAATAAGTAGCTTAATCATCTCTAAATTACGATTTTGAGTTGAATATCTAATAGCAAAGTTATTTTTATAACAAGGATCAAGCTTTTTATCTTGAAGAAGTAATTTAACTTTTTCAAGGTTATTTTCAGTAATATAATGATAAAATTGTTCTTGAATATTCATAAATTTATAACACCTAAATTTTTAATAAAATGGCATACTTTATCATTGATTTATTGGAAACTTATATTTTTAAAGTTTTCAATAATAAAAACCACCTGTAAAATATAGTATTAATTATATAATTTTTTATTACTATAATCAATATAAAATATAAAAAAATTAAAAATTATTTATATGTTCTTGAATATATATTTTAAAGTATGTTTTTTTATCAAAATTCTTTTTATATTTATTAAATCTTTTATTATTCCACAATGTTCTTGCTACAGATATATAATTATTAAAGTAAGCAAATTCAAAAGCTGTATCAATAAAATTGCTATTTATTCTTTTATCATCAAGAATTAATTTGACAATTTGAACGAAATTCTGGCGCATTCTCGCTTGCTTTAGCTGCGAGTTAAGCCAGTTTATTCTCTTGTTCTTTGTTTGGGTTGACTTTTCTTTTGTCTCCCTTATAATAGAAATTACTATTTTTGGAGACTTTATCATTGGCAACTCTTGGACACTGTATTAATATTTCTCATTTATTAAATACTCAACAAGCCACTTTTTTTGCTCAAACCATCGGTTGTGCCAATGTTATCCGTAATCAAAAAATTTTAGATTTTAAAGATGATGTAAAAAATAATAATACTTCTTCACAAGGTTATGCTCATATTAAAAAACGTGAGGATTTTTT
>Ga0208748_1000212_pt1 | contig 30334 bp, 44 predicted proteins | sample Knorr_S7_td_Bott_FD_185599 | JGI IMG/M metagenome (GOLD analysis project Ga0208748, IMG submission 185599) | Marine microbial communities from Southern Atlantic Ocean transect - Knorr_S7_td_Bottom_ad_4513_LV_A (SPAdes) (version 2) | ecosystem: Environmental > Aquatic > Marine > Oceanic | place... | reverse complement strand
ATTTTTTTAATTCAAAAATTACTTTGATTGCTAAAAATTCTAATGCAGAATATGCTACAGTATAATCACCAAGTTTTTGGAAAAATTCTTTGTCACTTAATAGACCTTTTTTGTACATGTTGTTAGTATCAAGAAATGACTCATAGTATCCTTGAGATTCATCAAACAAATTTTGTAGTTTATCAAATAGCATGTTTAGTGTATCTACTTCACCAAATGACATAATCTGCTACCATTTTTGGAATATTAATTACTTTAGGATTAAAAGATAAAGGGAGTTTTCAAGTTTAGAATAAAATGAATTTGTTAATAGACGTGATTCAAGAAAAATAACGAATATACCTCAAATTTTTCCAGCCTAGAGAAAAAGTCAGTCTCCTTTACTCGGGAGACCATGTCATAATGTATTAACTAGTTTATGTGAGCTTTTGGACTCTCCAGCTAACACCGCGAGATGTTCTGACTTCAATGAATTTCATAGAACTGAGTCTTTGTTAAAAAACCATGGTCAAAAAGAATAACTTTTTGCTAAAGAATTTTTTGTTAGTTTTTTGTTAAGATATGAATTTTTTATTAAAAACAAGTGGATCATACTCGGTTTAAATATGCCATAGAAGATTACTTGACGTGACAATAAATAGGGAGAAAAAAGGTAAGAGATAATGTCGAGTTTAAATCATAGTACTAATTGTCCAAGATGTGGAAAAAAGTCCATGTTATCAGATGATGTCACAGGAGAGCAATTTTGTTCAAAGTGTGGTTTTGTAATTTCTGAAAAAGCAGAAGAATCAGGTCCAGAATGGAGATCATTTCAAAAAGATAGTGGTTCAAATCCCGCAAGAGCAGGTGCACCATCATCACTTACAATTCATGATATGGGATTATCCACAGTAATTAATCCATTAAACAAAGACGCATCAGGGAAACCACTTTCAACAACAATGAAAAGTACCATTGAGAGACTTCGAACTTGGGATAGTAGAAGTCAAGCTCATGAACCAGTTGATAGAAATTTGAGACAAGCACTTGGTGAATTAAATAAATTAAAAGACAAAGTTTCAGTTTCTGCAAATGTTTTAGAAAAAGCAGCATACATTTACAGAAAATCATTAGAGAAAAAATTAGTTAGAGGACGTTCTATCTCTGCAATGATTGCAGCATCACTTTATGCTGCTTGTAGAGATACACAAACTCCTAGAACTCTAAAAGATATTGCAGATGCAGCTAATGTTAAACGAAAAGATATTGCAAGATGCTACAGATTATTACATCATGAGTTAGAGCTAAAAATGCCTGTTGTTGATTCAGTTCAATGTATTGCAAGAATATCAAGTAAACTAAAGATTACAGAAAAAACTAAAAGATATGCAATCAAAGTCCTCAAAGAAGCACAAGAACGAAAAGAGTCAGCTGGAAAAGATCCTATGGGACTTGCAGCATCTGCACTATACCTATCATGTGTAAAGAATGGTGTTTCAGTAACTCAAAGAGATATTGCAGAAGCAGCTGGGGTTACAGAAGTTACTATAAGAAATAGATACAAGGGCCTAAAAGCAGAACATATTACTAATGACTAGATTTTTAATTAATTCCTAAATAATAAAATCAAATTTCATTTTAATTGTATCTGAAATAATACAAGTATAAAATTAAAAAGAAGAAAATATTGTTTGAGATTTATGCAAGTGCTCTATCAATCATGCTTTTGTATGATTCTTTAGAAGCAGCGCCTACTTGTTGACTAACTATTTCACCTTTGTTTAGGAGAATTAAAGTTGGAATACTAAAGACGTTGTATTTTGATGCCAATTCATTGGCCTCATCAACATTAACCTTGACAAATTTTACTTTGCCATCATAGTCAGCTGCTAATTCTTCAACTACAGGGCTTACCATTCTACATGGACCACACCATTCAGCCCAAAAGTCTACAAATACTGGAACATCAGAGTTTATCACATCTACTTCCCAAGACTTTGCATCAGAAATTTCAGTTATTCCCATTATGATGTTTTTCAATAAAACACACCTAAAAATGTTAACCAGAATTAACACCATATTTTTTGTTGTATGGAAATTTCTGATATATATTTAAATGACGTTTTACTAAAAATCAAACATGAGTTCAGAGCTTAGACTAAAAAAATTAAGAGGTTCTGGAGGCTATGTAATGGCCAGAGTGTCTGATGAACAACAGACCAAAGGAAATTTAGGCGGTCCTGATCTATTTTTAGCACCAATTGGACGACTAAGTGCCGAATTTATCACTAAACATTTTTGCAATACATGTGAAAAAGAATTTGAGGGTTCACCAAAAATAGAATTTGAGAATCCAAATGAAGAAGTTGCAGAAAATCTAATACTTGCAGAAAAAGGTCAATACATTTGTAATTCATGTAATTCCTCAATTGCAGAATACAGAGAATTCAAAAAACAAAATGAATCAGAAGGTGTTGGAAGCGCAAAACCAATCGAACAAGTTGCTCCATCACAAGTTGAAAATACTCCTCAGGTTGATAGTGCACCTCAAGTAGCAAATACTTCACAAATAGATAGTCCGCCACAAGAAACTGTAACAACCCCAAGTCCTGCTACTTCTGTTACATCAATTGAAGGAAGAGCAGTATATGATGAAAATGCAAATAAAGTTGGTATTGCAAAACAAGTAGGAATTGATTCTACACAAGCAATGGTTTTAGTAATTAGTCAAAATGATGGTTCTGAGGGAAGTATTCCATGGAAGAGTATCAAAAAGGTTGGAGAGGTAATATTATTAGGAAATCCGGAAAATGATGTCCAACCAGGAAAATGTTCTTGTGGTTTTGTAAATAAGGATGGTGCCAAATTCTGTGAGGAATGTGGAACATCAATTCAATAGATTGTAATTTTAATCAAATGATATTATAGGCAAGAAAACAATTGGCAAACAAAATAATCCCAAAAAAAATAATTAAAGATATTCTCATAGTATCTGTTGGAGTTTTAGCAATTTGGATAGGTCTTCAAGCAGCGTTTGGTACACAGAATCCATTTTATGTAGTTGCAAGTGGAAGTATGGTTCCAGTTTTAGAAGTATACGATGTTCTAGTAGTTCAAGGCCATGATCCTTTTGAAGAAATTGAAATTGGAGATATTATTGTATTTAATCGACCTTCAGATCATAATAGAGTAATTGTTCATAGAGTTGTCTCAATAATTGATGAAAATCCAAAAATAATTAGAACCCAAGGGGATGCAAATCCTGCATCAATTCCTGGAACAGACTTTCCAATTTCAGAAGAAGAGTATATTGGTAAAGTGGTATTCACTCTTCCACAAGTAGGATATGTAACACAGATACTAAAACCACCAACCAATTACATCATAATTGCAATTGTAATTGGAGTTATGGTGGTAAAACAGATGATGGGTAAAAAGAAAAAAGAAAAAATTACTGATTTAAATTTTCAAGATTCACTTGATTCAGAAAATCCAGACATCAAAGAAGAATTATCGGATATTAATGAGATTGAAAAAGATTCAGAATATTCAAAGCATGAAAATAATATTGATTTTATAGATGAAAAAAGTAATTCTGATGAAACCAAAACAGATGATTTTTCAGAAAAAGAAAAGAAAGAATAATTTGTAAAAATCAGGCAAACAGGTTCACATAATGCCATAATAATAGCAATAGATCGTCCTGTTTGCTTGGTGGTAAAATTACGTCAAAATTACTAAAAAAGGATCCTGATAAATCATAAGTTTGGAGAGTAGAATCATTTATGAGTTAAAGCTGATTTTACCAGGCTCATGGATATAATTTGTAAAAAATATTTTAATCTATAAAACAGAATCTTTTGTTTGAAATATTCTAGTAAAGTATTCAGAATTTTCTGAAGGTTCTTCAATATCATTAGTAATACCAGCTAAGTGTTTTGCAAGATTCTTTTTATAACCAATTTGCATCTGTCTTTGAATTTGTATTCTTTGAGCTTGTGGAGAACCGGCACCATGCATAGATTCTGTAAGATATCCCACAGAATTTCTACCAAGAGTCATATTTTCGATTAGTCTTAAAATTCTCATTCTATTTTCAACATCAACGCCTTTTCTTCCTTTTAGGAATTTTTTGAGCATTGGACCAGCTACTGGATGTCTAAAGTCTTTTTCAGAGGGAAGTGTAACTACTAGTCCACCTGCAATATCTTGTGCAAGTCTACTAATCTCATATGGGAATCGAGTTACATTATGTTTACAAACTTGTGCTAACATATCTTCATTTAGATATACACCGGATTTCAACTTATGTCCTAAATGAGATGATGCAATACCTGCAGCAAAAATTGATTCATTAAGATGAGTCATCTCAATAATTTTGTCTTTGATGTGAGATACTTTTGGTACTCCATTATAATCAGCAATTGTAGCTGCTGCTCCAATTAGTACATCACCAAGTCCTGTTTTACACACATAACTACGTCGATGATAACAAGTAAAACGCTCAATGAGCATTGATGCAAACTCATGTTCTCCATACATGAAAACTTTATCCCATGGAACAAACACTCTTTCTAAAATCATTAATGCCTCTTGACCAGCGTATTTTGCATTACCATCATCTATGTCACCATCCTCCATACTTCTAGTATCACAGGACTGCCGACCATAGATGTAAGTAACTCCTTTTGCATCTGCAGGAATTGCACCAACAAATGCCCAATCTTTATCATTTTCTGTTAATCTAACTGTTGGCATCAAAATTATCCAATGTGAATTAATACAACCAGTTTGATGAGCCTTGGCACCAGAAACATAGATTCCTTTATCATCAGTATCCACCACCCTAGTAAACAAATCAGGATCTTCTTGTTCGGATGGTCCCTTACTTCTATCACCTTTAGGATCAGTCATTGCACCACCAATTACAAGATTTTCTTGTTGAACCATCTTTACAAATTCTAAGAATCGTTTATGATAATCAGTTCCATGTTTTTCATCAATTTCAAAAGTAGTAGAATGTAGAGCATTTAATGCATCCATTCCAACACATCTCTGGAAACAGGTTCCAGTATTTTGTCCCAGTGTTCTTTGCATTTTATTTTGTAAAACTAAATCTTCTGCACTTTCTGCAATATGTAAAAATCTGTTAACTTTTAATCCAGTAATTGATGAATCAGCAGTAGCTAATGCTTCTTCACGTACTGCAAGATCATAAGTTTCTGCAACTGCATTCATTGATGGTCTAATCATTGGATGATCTACTGGTTCTTTGACTAATTCTCCAAAGAGGTAAATTATAAGATCACGATTTCTAAGACTTTCAATATAATCATCGCCAGTTATAATTGTCTTTAAGACATTAGCCATGTTATACTATTCATCTTCATCTTGTATAAATATTCTAAACATGTGTAGTAAAAATTTGGGAATAAATTTTGATTATAGTCCTATTCGGACGTCTAAAATACGACAACCTTTACCTTTTTCCATAACCAATACTGGATTCATATCTAATTCTTTGATTTCATCAAAGTCTGACACTAGTTGAGATAATCTTTGAATACATTCAGATAATTTTGTAATATCTGATGGTTTTTCGCCTCTAACTCCTTGAAGTAATTTTTGAGTTTTAATTGATGCAATCATGTCATCAGCTTCTTGTACAGTTACAGGTGCTATCTTGAATGTGACATCTTTTAGAACTTCAACATAGATTCCGCCCATTCCAAGCATGATAACTGGACCAAATCCAGGTTCTTGTTTTGATCCAATGATTAGTTCCTTTCCACCTTTTACCATTTCCACAATCAAAACTCCTTTGATCTCAGCTTTTTTGTCATATTTTTTTGCATTTTGAATTATTATTTTAAATGCAGATTTTATTTCTGCATCATTTGTTAAATTTACTTTAACACCACCTGCATCAGATTTGTGAATAATTTGAGGAGATGCAATCTTCATTACAACAGGATAACCAATTTTCTTTGCAATTTTTATTGCTTCTTTTTCATTTGTTGCTAGAGCACTAGAAGGTAATGGCAAACCATATGCTTTGAGTACTTCTTGTCCTTCTTCTTCAAGTAAATTGGGTCTTTTCTCTTTTTTGACTTTATCAAATATTTGTTTTGCCTTGGCTTTGTTTACTTTGAATTTTGTAATTTTTCCTGGTGGAGATTTTATCCAATTAGAAAATCTAATCATAGCAGCAAGGGTTCTGATTGCGCCTTCAGCATAAGTATAGTAAGGTACATTGCCTTTAGCTAAAATTTCTCTGTTAGTGATTCCTTCATCTAACCCCATTAGACTTGCAAGCATTGTTTTTTTGTATTTCTTGGACATTGAAACAATAACTTCAGCTAGTTTATCATAATCTAAAGTTCCTGAAGGAGTACACATTGTGATAACAGAACCAACCTTTGGATGTTTGAGTACACGGTCCAAAACATTTTCAAATCTATTAAAATCAGCATCACCTACAATATCAACAGGATTTCTGGAACTTCCCCAAGGTGGAATTACCTCATCAATTTTTTTTCTGATACTAGTAATGTCAGCCATTTTGATTTTCATCTTAGAACAGGCATCAGTTGAGATAATTGCAGGACCTCCAGCATTTGAAACAATTACAAGGTCACCATCTGTTGGTAGTGATTGTTTTGAAAATGCAGTTGCATAATCAAATAGTTCCTCCATTGTATCAACTCTGATTGCACCTGATTGTTTTAGTAAAGCATCATAGATTTCATCTGAACCCATCAATGCTCCAGTATGAGACATTGCAGCTTTTGCACCTTCAGGACTACGTCCTGATTTTAGAACAAGTACTGGTTTTTTGAGTTTCTTTGTAATATTTTTACAGACTTTAAGGAATTCCTGACCATTGCTCATATCTTCAAGATACATTACAATAACTTCTGTTTGTTTATGATTTGCAAGAATTTTTAGAATATCAACTTCACTCATCACAGCTTTATTTCCTAGACTAACAACTGCTGAAAAACCGATTCCTTGAGCACTAGCATCTTCTACTAATGCAGCACATATTGCACCACTTTGAGATACAAGAGCTATTTTTCCAGACTTTGGTGTGATTTTTAGAAAAGTAGAATTCATCATTATCTTTGGATCAAGATTCATTACGCCAAGACAATTTGGACCAATGATTTGGATTTTGTATTTTTTAGCAATATCTTTTATTTCTTGTTCACGCTTTGCACCTTCTTCATCAACTTCTTTGAAACCAGCTGTGATTATGATTACGCCTTTGATTTTTTTCTTACCACATTCCTCCAAAACGGCTGCAACCAAAATATTTTTGATAACAATAACTGCAAGGTCAATGGGTTTTGGAACATCTAAAACAGATTTGTATGCTTTTTTGTAAAAAACTGTATCACGTGATGGACTAATAGGATAAACGACTCCTTTGAAACCATTCATGATATTTGAAGTAATTGTTGCTCCAACACTTCCTCTTTTGTCAGATGCTCCAATCACTGCAATTGATTTTGGAGATAAAATTGGAGAATCCACCATATTACGTTGAATCTAGGATTTTGTATAATAAAGTTATTCTCAAAAACGTCTGATCTCTAGTTTTAGCTTCCCAACATTTTGCCTGCTAGATTCTCTTTTCTAGGAATCCATACTATTGAGAGATTAGAAAATTTTCCAATAATACTCCAAGCATCACGTGCAAAATTTCGAAGCTGTTCATTGTTTATTGCAAATTCATGATTAAGTTGATTTACGGTGTTTTTAGAATCACTGAAAATTGTTATGTCATCTTTTGAATTAACAAATTTGTTTAATGCAGAAATTATTGCCAAATATTCAGCCTGATTATTTGTTAATTCAGGTTTTTTTTCATAAAATGATTCTCCTGTCTCTTTTACAAAATAACCATATCCACTATTTGGGCCCCCAGAGCCATCAACATAAACACTAACTCTCATCTTTATACAACTTGGTCATTTTTACACTTAGATTAATTACTATCATGTAAATTACTGTCGATATACCTTGTGATGCAATTGATGCAAGATATGGATCGTAGCTTATCGAAAGAAAATAGTATTGAAAAACCCATCTAACAATAGTGTAAACAACTTCTGCAATTCCAAGTGATGTGATTAATTTTTTAAGATCATGTTTTAATCGTACAGTATCTGTTTTACCTGATTCTAATTGATATTTTTTTCTGTTATCAAGATAAAACATTCCACTAAAAACAGAAAAATAAACAATGTAATCTGCAATTGTGGTATATGTAGTGTTTAGATAATCTGCTTGGTCTGATAATATTTGTGCAATAATTGCAGAAATAATAATTGATGCTGAAAATGCAATTAGAATATTTTTATTTAGTTTAAGATATTCTTGTAACACAACAAACGATTATTTTGAGTTACAATTAAACTCAATCCAAAGTAATTTTTAGAAATATAATCAATCCGGCAAGCTCTGCGATTCCCACTCCCAACATATATGGGAAAATTTCATGAGAGAAAATTGCCTCCATTGAAAAATATGCAAATGCACCAATAACATTATGTAAAAATAGCATACCTGCAACTACAATCATACCCAATGGAAGTTGTGCTCGTGTGTTTCCATACATTTTTCCAAAGATCACAATTAAAATTCCAAGAATCACCATATTTGCAATAGATACAACAGACAAAACTAGAGAAGTTGATTCCATTTAGAAAAAATCTCCTCTTGAGTGCTTATTTATTTTTAGCCAATTTTCCTTCAATTTCATCAAATGTCTCCATATTTACTTCAAGAAATGTAGAGATAAAATACATGATTCCATATTTTTCTCCCATTTTAGTAATTAAATTATTTTTTTCAAGCACCTTAATGTGATGTTAAATGGCCTTATAGTCAAGACCAAATTCCTTTGCCAATTGATTAATGTTTAATGGTTTTTCCTTTAATTTTGAAATAATTTTTAGCCGATTTAGTCCTCCACGTGTACCTGTAAAAACAAACCAAAGTAGTCTTTTTGCATCAGGATCACTGGTCATAAGTAATGAAAATTATTCCTATTTACTAAAAGGTATTTTGGGATTTTAGTCAAAGTAAAAAGTATAAAACCACAATCAAACAAATTTCTTTGAAATAGAAATGTCATTAAATTATGATGCACCATTATACAGACCGCCTTCAGAAGCTAGGTCATTAATATTCCAAGTAACATTAGGTTGTTCATTTAACGAATGTTCTTTTTGTGATATGTACAGATCAAAAGAATATTCAGAAAAATCATGGGATGAAATAAAGTCTGAAATTGACACTATGGCAAATTATTTGCCTGAAACTAAAAGAGTATTTCTTGCAGATGGTGATGCACTTAATCTTGATTCAGAGTATATGATAAAAATTGTAAAATACATTAAAGAAAAATTTGAAAAATTGGAGAGAATTTCATGTTATGCAATGCCTATGAATATTTTAAAAAAATCTCCTGAAGAACTAAAAAAAATGAATGAAGCAGGACTTGACATGTTTTATTTAGGAATTGAGAGTGGGTCAGATATAGTATTAAAAAAAGTAACAAAAGGAGCTATTGGAAAGACAATCATCAAATCAGTAAACAAGGCAAAAGATGCAGGTTACATAATGTCATGTATGGTAATTTTGGGGTTAGGTGGAAGAACATATTCTAAAGAACACATCAAAGGTACTGCTGAAGTGATTAATGCATGCTCACCACATTATGTAGGAGCATTAACTCTATATCTTGAAAATGGAATTAAACAAGAATTTCTTGACAAGTTTAAAGGAGAATTTATTAAAATTAATGACGATGAATCATTAGAAGAATTACATAGTTTACTTGATCAAATAGAAACTAAAGAAGAAATTGTATTTCGAGCAAATCATGGTTCAAATGCATATACAATCAAGGGTACTTTCCCACAAGATAAACAAGAAATGCTATCGCAAATTGATTGGATGAAACAACATCCAGAAATTGTACGTCCACAAGGATTAAGAGGCTTCTAAATTAGATTTTCTTGATTTAGATATACTACTTTGAATATTTTTACTGAATAATCACCATCAAAAATTTTGTTTGTGTTTCCATTATCAGAATTTAGCACTCTAAACTTGTACTCATATTGACCATTAGAATCCACATTGGTTTGGGCAAAATGAACTACTTGATTTTCTTTGAATATTTGAATAATCACAGGATATCCCTCAACATGGTTTGCAATAGTCCCTTCAACAAATGCCCACGGTAATGAATTTTCATTAGGTGTATGGAAAAATACAATTGATTTTTCTAATCCAATTAATCCATTTAATGGAGTAATTTCTGTTTGGGGTTCATGAGTATGTCCATTAATTATAATTTGACCAGAATGAGGATGAGCAAAGGCAGAATCAATTGAAAGTGAAAAAATCATACTAATTACAAAAATACTTGAAAATAAAATTATCTTATTCATATCAAATTTCATTACATAGGAGTTTAAGAATTTTTCAGATCATAGATTTTCAATTATTGTTTTAAGATTTTCAGGTAAGTCTGGTAATTCAGTATGGCTTTCATTATTTTGTATATTTTCAGGTCCTATTCGTCTTACTCGTTGAGTGCCAATAAGTGTATCAATATTTCTTTGAATTTCTTTTTCAGATAATAGATTCTTTAATTTTTCAAGCACAATTTCTTCATTTTCATATTTTTTAATTGCATATTGAACAAGAATTGTTTTCTCATCATAGGTAAATTGTGTCAATTGAAGATACAAGTTTGTGTGGAGTAAAAAACATTACTTGTTTTCAGAGAGTTTCTTTTGTAATTCAGAATTTTTTGGGATACCTGTAAATTCTAATTTTTCATTGATCACTAATCCAGGCGCAGTAAATATTGGATATTTTTCTAAATATTCTGGTTTTTCTGTGACATCAATCAAATCATAATTTACTCCTAGTTTTTCCAACATTTTTTCTAAAATACCACAATTTAGACAGCCAGGAGTAGTTAGAACTTTAACATTCATGACTCTGAAAATTGTTCTGGGTTTTGCTCAAATGCCCATCTACAACTAGCACAACAAAATATGTATTCTTTTCCGTTGTGAGATATTTTTTCTCCCTTGTCTCCCATTTCCATTCCACATACAGGATCTTTCATTTTTTTGCATTCCTTAATCTACGAACAGAAAGTACAAAAATTGGACTTGTTATTAGTGCAGCTAACAAAACAAAGTAAAAATTTTCAAAGTCTTGGACATTGTCATATTCATGTTCATGATCATCCATTTCAAATTCTGATGGAATCAAAGTCATGTCGATTAATTGATTCCATCCTTGATGGATGAATGTTTCCTCATACCACTCATGACCTTCTGGAAGTCCATTAATAATTAAAAATGTACCAATTATTATCAACATCCATCCTGATGCTCTCTCTATTGACGCTCTTTTGACTGTAAGACTTTTCGTTGCATTAATTCCAATTATTGCAAGCACTGACATCAAAATTAAAGGAATTGCTCTTCCTACTCCGTGCACAATTCCTACTGATGCACCAATTTCAAGACTTCCGGTACCTGCAATGTAAATTAAAAGCCAGTAAAATAACGGATTTGGACAACCAACTCCAGCATTACCCAAGAGTAATCCCATGAAAAATGATTTTGCATACTCACCACGTTTTTGTATAAAATTAGGAGTACCAGAGTAAGAAGGCATCTTTAAAGAAATTATTTTTAATTGGGATAATCCAAAAACAAAAGCTGCAATTCCTGCAATCAAAAACATGATTGTAGATATTTGATCAAGGGATGCACTTTGGCCTAATGCTGCAATAGCTATCCCATAAGATGTTATAGTAATTACTAAACCTAAACTGAATAGTAATGCCATAGACAATCCTTTCTTGTATCCTTTTCCCATGCTTAGGGGAACAATTATGAAAACAAGAGGTAGAGTACAAGGTAAAATTATCATAGATAGACCTGCAACATATGCAATTACAAGCCATGAAAGATAGTTTGAATGATCTTTACTATCAATAACAGATGAGGTTTCCAGAGAAAATACAATCCCAATAAAAATAAGAGAAAACAATGCAAAAGAAACTAACACCATTGATTTTTTTGCTAATACTTGTGATGACATATAATATAGATAATATCATTTGATACTTAACAAATATACTTTACAAATGACAATAAGAGTTATTCTTGATTTTTGTAATACAATTTAATCACATGATCTACTACAACAGTGGTATCAACATCTTTTTCTGCACTGACTAAAAGTAAAAAATCATCTCCTAAATAAAATGAAAATCGTTTTACTTTATCATATTCTGCCAGTGTGTATTTTGTTTTACCAAGCCATTTTGACATGCCTTTGTGTGCCTTCCAATCAAGAATGGATAGATTAACTAGTTCATTTTCAGCCCTTTCTGAAAGAAGATTTTCTATCCCTTTACGCATACCTCCACCTACACGTGTAGCCCATTCATCATATACAGTTGCAAATCGAATCTCAGATTCTGCATCTAATATTTGGGAGCAAAATTTTTCATAATCCAATGATTGATATTTTATCTTTAATTATTAGAGTTTTATGATATTGTAAAATAGTCACTCTAAATTTAGAAAATATTGATTAGATTTTTTTGAGCTCACAACAGGATATTATTTTATTTTTTTAATAATATTTGAAGAATATTGGTCACAATACGCTTTTGTAAAATTCTCATAGTTGATGATACTCAATTATTTAGAGAAAAAATAAAAAGAACTCTTCATGATGCAAAAGTAGGTTACAAGTATTATTTTGCAAAAGATAGGAAAGAAGCAATTTCACAATATATTGCACATAGACCACATGTAACAATAATGGATATCATAATGCCCAATTTGGATGGAGTTAAAGCATCTGAAGCAATAATGAAATTTGATCCTAATGCTAAAATCATAATTATTTCAACAAAAGATAACCAAGAAACAATTAATGCTGTAATAAAAAATGGATTAGTAAAAGACTATGTGTTTAAACCATGTGATTCAAGTGCAATTCTCATGGCAGTCTCAAAAGTATTGTCAGTAAAAAAGAAAATAAAAATTGTGACCTAATCAATTAAATTACTAAATAATTTTTGTTCATTAATTCCTATGAATACTTTTGAGGCAATTAACACAAGACGTGCAATAAAAAAATTTGATAGTACATACAAAATGTCACCTGAACAAGTTAGTTCCTTAATGGAATTAACAATTCTTTCACCTACTAGTTATAATCAACAAAATTGGAGATTCATCACAGTTACTGATCAATTAATCAAAGAACAAATTAGTAAAGCTGCTCGTAATCAATCTCAGCCATCTGATGGATCTTTAGTCATAATTTTGTGTGGAAACATGAATGCATGGAAAGAAGATCCTTTAAGATATTGGAAAAATTCTACTTTAGAAAAACAAGAGTATGTAAAAAATGCCCTTCATACAAAATATGCTGAGAATCCTCAAAATCAAAGAGATGAAGCAATGCGTTCATGCGGGTTTGCAGGACAAACAATTATGCTTGCTGCAAGACAAATGGGTCTTGATTCTTGTCCCATGGTAGGTTTTGAATATGATGAATTAGCTAAAATAATTAATTTACCTGAAGATCATTTGATTGTTTTAATGATAGTTGTTGGAAAAGCATCAGAACCTGCAAATCCACGTGGTGGTCAATTATCATTAGATAAAGTGGTTTTTGAAAACAGATTCTAGATTAGAAATTTAGATTTTTTCCTTTAGAGACATGAATTAGATGATTGGTATGATTGTTTATCCCAAAAAATGATTCATTCCAACAATCACAATTGCCATCCCTAATGCGGCATATCCAAGATTTGCAATAGATTGAGCTTTCATCAAAATACAATAATATATCTAGTATTTCTAATTTTTTATCTAATTCGACTTAATGATAATTTATTTTTTAATTTTCTAGCTCTTGGTTTTGTTCTCAATAAACGTCCACAACAAGGACACCACAATCCTTCCCATTCAATGAAAATCTCACAAGTAGGACATCGTTTTTGACCCTGTTCATATCGACCATATTCAGCACTATTGTTAGTAGCCTTGAATGTTTTACAAGATCCATTACATTGCATGATATCCTACTAATTAGATGACATAGTAAATGAAGTTGTAAATCTTTAATTTCAATTTAATTCAATTAGCATAAAATTCTATTAAATTAGGAACAAAAGCTGAACCTAGGAAATTTCAGTCATTTATGAGGAAAAATGTAGGCTGAAAAATAATTTTGGATCATTTTATTGATTTTAATTTAAAATAATTTAACGTAAGATTGTTGATAAAAAATAATGCAAAATGATAGATTATCTGAATGGTTTGTTCCAAAATTTGGTTCTAGAAATTTTAGATTATCAATAGGAATTTTGTTTTTACCATATACTGGAATGGTGATATCATTTTCAATGTGGGGCGCTTTTTCAGTAGAATTTAGTTTTGATAGACTGGTATCCATTTGTTTACTCTATTTTTTTGCAATAGGAGTATCTGCACATTGTCTTGATGCATTAGGAAGTAAGAAAAAACCTTGGGGAGATATTTCACACACAAAGCTGTGGATTGCATCAATAATTTCATTAATTATAGCTTTTTCTGTTGGATTGTATTTTGCATTTTTAGATTCTTGGTTATTATTTCCAATAGGAATCTTGGAAGGGTTTTTTCTTTTTGCATACAATCTTGAATTGTTTCGAGGTAAATTTCACAACAACTTAACATTTGTTATATCTTGGGGGATTTTACCTGTTTTTGCGGGAGCAGTAATTCAATACAATTCTATCACAATGGAGACAATATTTTTTTCTGCAATTGCAGGACTAGCAAGTTATATTTTAATTTCTACTTCTAGAAAATATAAAGAACTAAAACAACAAAATGTACATCATAAAATATATCACAAAAAAGAAATGATTCTAAAAATTGTAAGTTTTACTGTAATATTTGGCACAATTGTCATGTTTACTTTAAGGTACCTTTAATTCTATAAAATCGAACAATTTGTATGAATGTGTTTTCTGAGGATTTACTAAATAAAATATTAGATGCTCCTGTAGGTAAAGTGATTACAGTTCTTGGCGATATTCTTGATTGTAATATCAAATTAGAAGTAATTGAGCAAAACACTGTTTCACCTAACCATTTTGTGAGAAAAGTTTCAATTACCGCACAAGAATTCCCAGTGATAAAAGCAGATGTGAAATTTGATTCTACTGTTTTACCTAAATTAATCATGACTGAACTTTTAAAGAAAAAGCAAGGTGTTGGTGAGATTCTTAATGCAAATAATATCAATGCTACTAGAAACGTATTATCCTTAAATCGTATTCCTGATGAAAACAGAGCTTCAAGAGAATACGAAGTTATTCACGATGGAGTTATTTGGTTTACAATATTTGAAGAGATAAGACTAGATAATCTTGGTTCCTACAATAATAGTTGAAGAACCACATGTTAAATCTTGCTTGTGTATTTTTAGTCCACAATCATTCATAGCTTTTTCGTATTCTCTTACCCAATTTGTATTTCGTATTAAATTAGGCAAATCAATAAAGACCTGTTTCCATTCAGGGATAAAAAATCCTGCCAAATTAAGTAATTTAAAATAAAAATTCCATAATTTTTGGAATAATTTATTTTGTGGATATGTAAAATCATGTAAAACTATTTTTCCGCCTGAATTAAGATGGTCAACACAGTTTTTTATTAGAATAGTGGCCGTGCAATATTTTGGTAAATACGATGCAGTAATACAATCAAATTTTTTGCCAAGATTTAATTTTTCAGCATCCTGAATTATAAAAGAAATATTTGGATATTGTATTAATTTATTTTTTGCTTTTTCAAGATAGTTTTTTGTAATATCTACACCAACAATTTCAGCACGAGGTAATTTTTCTGCAATTTGTTTTGTAAGTATACCAGTACCACAAGCAAGATCCAAAACAGTTTTTTCATTAGAAAGTTGTTCTAATATTTTATGTTTCCAAAAACTATCTCTTCCAAAAGTAGTATAATTTACTATTTTATCATATGAATTAGAGGTATCATTAAAAAATTGAGGAACGAGATCTTTGGGGTTTTCTTTGGACACAAAATTAATTGAATTTTTTATTTAAAGTAGTTTATGAGTGAATTACAGTATCAAAAATCATATATTCATCGAATAGGATATAATTTTTTTAAAATGGAGATTAAAGTGGATTCAGACACCTTGTTGGGGATAATTATGGACGTAGATAGGCGTAATTTTAAATTACAAAAAATAAAGATTAGACAGATAATATGTTCTAGTTTTTTAATTTAATTCTAAAATTAATCTAATCTAGCACATCCATATTTCAAAATTATTATTCAATTTTTTGCTAGTGATTTTTTTAATTCTTCTAATGATTCTAGATATTCTTTTTTCATTAGATTTTCAGGCTTTTTTTTATTGTTCTTATTTTTTTTGGATTTAGCCTTACTTTTTATTTTTACCATGAGTATAGTAGAACATTCTCAAATAAAAGAATGATATTATGATTTTGTAGATCTAAAAAATTTTCAATAAACTAAAGATTATTGATTTTTGTTTATTCTTGGAATTCAAATAAATTTTATAAAGCATATAACGTTCTTTCAAAGTAATAATAAGAAATGTTCAAAAAAATTGCCGTTGCCATAATTACGCCTACTCACACGAAAAAGTCTTTTGATATGGGACTTGTATTAGCAAAAAAACTCGATTCTGATTTATCAGTCATTGAATGTGTTTATAAAAATCCCCCAAAATTTTGTTTTTTTGAAACTAAATCAGATAAAAAAAATGTAGAAAAACAAATAGTAAAGATCAAAAATGAATTGAAAAAATGGAAGGAGTTGGCATTAAAAGAAGGTGTAAAAATCAATACAAAATTTGCTTTGACTGATTTAATTGCTCATTGGGTTATTGATTATGTGAAAGAATACAAAATTGACTTGTTAATAGTAGATTATCCTAAACTTTCAATGGTTGAGGCTAATCATCACGATGATATTATTAACCAAATTCACCATAAAGCACACTGTCATGTTCTCACTATGAAAAGCTAATCTATAAAATCCCAAAAAATAATTTCAAGTTGAATCTTCAAAGACTGAAATCTTTCTTGGGATCGATGTTAGATGCAATTAGGTGCGAAAAGAAAATTTTATTCCAAAGTCATTTTTTAAATTCTTCTCTCTTCATTTCTGTTCATACAGAATTCAATCTGGATTTCAAAACAGGTTTCATCATAACTTCAATTCTATCAAATGAGTTTTTCCATGATTGAATCTGTTCTAACATTGTTTCAATATCTATAGATTCTAAGCCTAATTCAGGATCTATTTTACTTTTCAATTTTACTGATTCTCCAACTATGTACTCACCAGTTTTAAGATAAATTTCAACTGCATCTTTGATTTCATTTACATGTTCATTCATAATCCAATACACGCTATCATGGACTATTAATTTTATGAATAGTATTGAAGAAATGTTATTTTAACAACAAATATCAAAATTTTATCTCCATAGTAATTTCCACGTTCTAGGCACAATTGTATCCTTTTTAGTCCTAAGAAAGGGAATGGGCCCACGGGGATTTGAACCCCGGATTTTCGCCGTGTAAGGGCGACGTCATAACCGACCTGGACCATGAGCCCAAAAGTCTACCTTGCTAAAATCCATTTAAACTTTGAGACAAACAAGAATCTAGAAATTTGATTAAATGTTGAGAAATTCATGGATGTTATTGATTTTTTTTCAAGTCCAATTGGATTAGGTCATATTACTCGAGATATTGCAATTGTAAATAATTTTCAAAACATTACAACAAATTTTATTTCAGGTAGTGGAGCTGCAAAAATTTTAGAAAATTTAAAATTTAATGTTCAAGATAGATACAATCCCCCTTCATTTATCATAAAAAATGGCTCACTGCAAAATCCAGCTAAATGGTTATGGAATTATTTTCAATATTATAAAGATTGTAAAAATATTTCAAAAGAAATTATTCAAAAGGATAATCCAAATTTAGTGATTAGTGATGAAGATTTTGCAGCATTATCAATTGCGCAAGGGGAGAAAATTCCAACAGTGTTAATTACAGATGTTTTAGAAACTAGATTCACAAAGGGAATAGTATCATTAATTGAAAAAAAGATGAATAAATCAATGAAAAAAATGATTGATAAATGTGATGTTGTAATAATTCCTGAAAATGGCAATAATCAAGATAACATAAAATATGTTGGACCAATAGTTAGACAAACTAACTTTTCAAGAGATGAATTAAGACAAAAATTTTCATTTAAGGGTAAAACAATAGTCATATCTATCGGGGGAACAAATGCGGGCCAATTCCTTATTGAAAAAGCTATAGAATCTATTTCAAAAATTAATCAAGATTTTGAAATAGTTTTAGTTTCAGGTCCTGCAGTCAATAAAAGATATGAAAATGTAAAAAATTTAGGATTTGTTGATAATTTACATGAGATAATTTTTGCATCAGATTTGATTATTTCTCTTGCTGGAAAATCAACAATTGATGAAGCCAAAGCTTATGGAACGCCGGCCATTTTTATCCCAATAAAAGATCATTTTGAGCAAGAAGACAATGCAAAAGAAGAAGGATTTGTTTTTGAGGATATTGAAAGACTAGATGAATTAATTTTAGAAAAAATTGAACAAAAAAGAAACCAAATAATCTGTAACGGTTCAATAGAGGCATCAAAAATTATTAAAAATTTGATGAAAAACTAATCAAATGCTTAATAGATGGTCATTTAGATCTGAAAAAGTACTATGACTAATCTAATAGTTACCAAGTTTGGAGGAAGTGCATTAGGGGCAGATGGTATTGGTATTCCAGAAATTATTCAAAGAATTATTGATTTAAAAAAAGATTCCAAGATAATTGCTGTTTTTTCAGCTCCATTAACCATACATAATGAAAAAAAACGTTCTTTGACTGACATTATTTTAGAGCAAGGAAAAAATGCAGAAAATGGAATAAAACCATCATTAGATATTGTAAAATCATCTTATCAAAAAATTCTAGAAATGGTAAATTCTGAAAATCAAGAAGATTGTAAAAATGTCATTAATTCACATCTAATATTGTCTCAAAATGCTCTCGATGAAGCATATGAGAATAAAGAATTTGCAAATGAAGTACGCTCAAGAGCATTAGCTTTTTCTGGAGAGATTTTGATTTCTCATGTAATGAATTACATTCTAAGGAGTAATAGTATCATAACTGATGCAGTAAAATTTGAGGATTGGCCAATTATTACAGATAACAATATTGAATCTACCAATTTTCTTTCATCAGAGTCAAGGGAGGAAATGCAGAAAATTGCAGAACTCGTGGATAAAAATGAAGTAGTTACTATTGGAGGGTTTATTGGAAAAACAGTAGACAATGTTACAACAACGTTTGAGCGTGGAGGTTCTGATAGAACTGCTGCCGATCTTGGAATATTATTTCATAAAAAATATGAAACTAGTATAGATTTTGAGAAAGATAGTGCTGTTGTTTCAGCAGATCCAAAAATTGTGGATGAGGGATTAAGAGATGTGAATCAATTATCATACAATGAAGCAAGATTAGCTGGAATGTTTGGAATGAAAATATTAGATCCTATCGCAATAAAAGAAATTGTAGAAAATGGGGTAGATATGCCAATTAAAATTACAAATATGAAAAATCCAGAAAAAACTACTACAATAAAGAGAATATTAGATAAACAAACAGGACATCCAATTAAAATGGTTACAGGAAAAGAAAATTGTGCAATTTTTAGAATTGAGACAGACTGTATTCAAAAATTATTAACATCATTAGAAAAAGACAAACGATATAGTGAATTTATTATTTTATCACCATTTACTAAAGATGGAATAGAATTTTCAAGAATTTTATTTCTTGATGGGGATTATGTAAAGAGAAATGAAAAATATTTGTTAGGATTTGATTCTCTTGCCACAATCACATACAATCGAGGGGTTATCACATTAATTGGTGATGAGATGTGGAGAGTTCAACAAGTTGCTTCAAGAACTAGTGCAAAAATTGGGGAATCAGGACTAAATATTCTAAATATGGATGCACAAGAAGAAACTTCACGAATAATTATTGTGGTAGAAGATTCAGGGAATAATATCAAGAAAGCAATTAATGCCATACACCTAGAAGTTTCAAAAATTAATTTTATTTAATGAAAGGTGTGGCGTTACGGGTTTTTACACCTGTACCGCCATCAAGGGTTTATTCTTGGACCATTATCTAGATTTAGTCCGGCGTTACCCAAAACACGCGATAATAATTATTAGAATTTCTAGTATATAGAGATTATCTATATAGAATTGATCAAACACGTTCAGCCATATACCACAATAAGATTCCAACGCCTATCACAGCATACCATTTGAAGTTCCTTTTATCCATGAAGAGATTTGGTGAGGCTAATTCACCATCTTTGTAGGTCATTAAACGTATTTTTCGCATTTCAAATGCCTGACCAACTAAACCTATTACAAGTAAAATAATTCCTGCAAAACCCAGAGTCCACTCCATAAAAAAATCAACAATTTATCAGATATGTAGTTTTCAAACAATCTTAAAAAAATGATTAAAAATAATTCTTTAAATTAGTAGGGTTTTTTCCCACACCTATGAAAGAAGTAGGTAAAATATGGATGAATGGGAAGTTAGTACCATTCAAAGATGCCAAAGTACATGTTCTAACTCATGCATTACATTATTCAACATCAATTTTTGAGGGAATCAGATGTTACAATACACCAAATGGTTCTGCCGTATTTAGATTACCAGAACATGTAGATAGATTCTTCAAATCTGCAAAACTATATTCAATGAAAATGCAATTTTCAAAAAAAGAGATTTCAAATGCAATTTTAAAGACTGTCAAGACTAGTGGGTTAAAAGAATCATACATTAGACCTATAGCATATTATGGCTATGGAGAAATGGGTCTTACTCCAACACAAAACAAAGTAGATGTTTCAATTGCATGTTGGGAATGGAAAATGGGCGAATCAAAAGCAGGAAAATTCTCTGGTGCAAAATGTAAGGTATCAAGTTGGATTAAAATTGATTCAAGATTTCAACCCATGCAGGCAAAAGCTGCATCAAATTATGCAAATGCCGCACTTGCAAGAATGGAAGCTTTGGATAATGGTTATGATGAAGCAATAATGTTAAATTCAAATGGAAAAATTGCAGAAGGAAGTGCAGAAAACATTTTCATCATAAAAGATGACATAATTCAGACACCACCACTTTCGGCAGGAGGATTAGAAGGGATAACAAGAGATGCAGTAATACAAATTATTGAAGAAAATGGGGGATTTGTCATTGAAAGAGATCTTGAAAGAGATGATCTCTATTCATCTGATGAAATTTTCATGACAGGAACAGCTGCTGAGGTAAAATCAGTCATACAAGTTGACAAAATAAAGATCGGTAATGGTAAAATGGGCACGATCACTAAAGCATTACAAAAATCATTTACAGATGTGGTAATGGGTAAAGATGAAAGGTTTTTGCCTTGGTTAACATTTATCTGATTTTCTAAAGTTTTTTACCCACAAATAAGTTCAAAAATTATGGATTCATGTGCTACAGGAGACACGCAGGAAATATGCTGGTTTTGTAGAAAAGGTCGCCATAGTGACTGTATGAAAGAAATTCCAACTCAAGGAAAATCAGATGGACCACATGATTGTACTTTTGATACAAAGCTCATTCCGTGTAAATGTCAACACTAAACAATTAATATCAAATAGAGCTGATGTTTAAAAATTCCATGAATTATAAAAAAGAATTTTGGGATGAGTATGCAAAGGATAATGAATCAAGATATAATGAAGAATTTTCAAAATTCACAAGAGATTTAGCTACATCTTTGCGCTGTACCAGTGTGTTAGAAATTGGTTGTGGTACAGGAATTGATTTAAAATTATTTCCAGATACATTTCAAATTTACGGAGTTGATCTTAATGAAACTGCATTAAATATTGCAAAAGAGAAAATATCTATTGCAAATTTTAAGAATGGAGATATAACAAAATTACCATTTGAAAATTCCTCAATAGATTTTGTTTTTACACATCAACTTTTGAATTACTTGGATGATGAAACATTAGATAAAGGAATTTCAGAAATGTATAGAGTGTCTAAAAAATATATAATGAATTGTGAGAAATTTGAAGAAAATGAAAAACAAATTGATGAGAATCAAAAATTTCGTAATGTGTACAAAAGATGGATTAACTATAATGTAAAAATTGTCAGTAATGTGAATATGCATGTAGATATTGATCCAGATGAAAGTAGATTCACATTACTTAGGAAATTAGATAAATAGAATTTTAATAATCATCTTCAATTTCAGAAAAACTGTGAGGTGCTTTAGGTAATTGAATAGAAAATGTAGTAGGATTATTTTTTTACAGATATTTTTCCATTATGTTGTTCAACAATATTTTTACAACTTGCTAAACCTAAACCAGTTCCTTTTTACTTTGTTGTAAATAGAGGTTCAAATATTTTTTCAATGGATTCCTCAGAAATTCCATTACCAGTATCTATAAAATCAATTTCAATAAAATCATCATTTGAGCGTAATTTTACAGTAAGAGTGCACCCATCAGGCATTGCTTGAATGGAATTCATCAAAATGTTAATGAAAACAGCTTCCATCTTTTCTGAATCACAGACAATATTCACATCAAATTTGTCAATTATTATTTGAATGTCATCAGGAATAGAAATTCTATCAATCAAGCTAAAAATAGTATCTCTAACAGAACATTTCATGAATTGTAATGGAGAAGTTCTAACATAATCAAGTACATCATTAACTTGATGTGATATTCTATCAATACTTTTTCTAATCAAGTCTAATCTTTTTTGAGTAACATCATCTGAAACTTTAGAGTCCTTTGAATTTTTTTTATTAGATCAGTTGACATTTTCATTACAGACAAAGGATTTCTTAGATCATGTGCGAGACGTCCAGATAGTTCTCCTATTGCAGATAATCTTTCAGCTTTTAGTAAAGCATTAGTTTTTTCTTCAACTAGATGTTCCAAAATATCTCTTTGTCTAACTAGTTCTTGAGTTCGCATTTGAGTAAATTTCTTCATGTTTCTATTAATTGTAAAAATAATTGCAGCAAAAACACCCAACATTGAAATAATTCCAATCATTATATTCTCAGCAGAAATACTTTCTTCAGATAATGAGTAAATAGAATGAACCGTAGAAAATATTTGATTATTAATTATAGACTAAATCTAATTAAATTATTTTGAAATAGCGGGTCTAAAGGGATTCGGACCCTTGACAACCGGATTAAGAGTCCGGTGCGCTACCTGGCTGCGCCATAGACCCACCAAAAATAATATGCCCAGAGTTGTTATTAATCTTAAGATTAGAAAATAAGGTAAATTTAGTTTTGTGTTTTTGCTTCGATTTCATTGTATTTTTCAATGATTGCAGTAAGTACTGTTGAAACTGGAACATCATTCATTTTTTTCTTTTCGGCGAGAAGTTTTTGGTATGCATCAAGTGTGATGTATACAGGAATTGAACCATTTCCTTCAAGTAAACCTCTAACGTTGTAAAGTGCAGTCTCCATTCCTTTTTCAGCAGATTTTGCAAATTTTGCTTTATCCAAAATTGCTCCTAATGGACCAAATGGCATTGCATAATCTACTGTCATAGTTACTTTGGTGAGATTATCACCTAATGATTTGAACTCATTAGTAATTAGCCATCGCTTAAATGGTCCTTTAATTTGTTTAGCAGATATTCTTTCATGTTTAATAAATTCTGTAGTTTCACAATCCCACTCTAAACGTTTTCCGCTAAAGTCACCAATAATTCTAAAGGTAGTTCCAACACCCATTCCTTCTTTGATATCCATAGGAACGACTGTCATACCTACTGTATCATTTTTGATTTGATCAGAAACATGCTCTGGTCTTGCAAAATAGGTAAAAACATTATCAACGGGTGCCTTAATGTCGATTGATTTTGAAACAAGGGTCAATAAATCAATTTTTGCCAATAAGAATTTAAAGGTTTTGAAGATTTTCCAAAAAAATTGATGTACAATATATTTATCGGATTTTTAGATTATCTGAAATGAATCAAAAGCGATCAATTTTGATATTTTCTGTTTTGATTCTTTCATCTGTCTTCTTTAGTGATGCATATGCGCATTCAATGTTTAATTCTGCTGAAAAATTTGAATCAGGATTCAGAGTTCAAGTAGCAACAGCCCCAGAATTTCCAGAAGTTGGTGAACCATCTCAATTTAAAATTAGAGTAACTGAGGGATTTGATTATGAAGAAGTTGATAGATTTACAATTGGGATTAGAATTTTTTTCAACGAACAACAAGTTGACACAATACCTCCAATTACAATAGAAGGCTCTCATTGGGATTTTGATTATGTATGGAGAACTCCAGGAAATCATATTGTATTAGTTGACTTGTATGATATAGCAGAAAATCAAGAGGTTCACACTTATACATTTAACATGGGAACACAAAATCCATTTGGATATATCTTCTTTGGAGCAATTATTGTAGGAGCACTATGTCTAGCAGGTGTTGTTTTGTATATTTATTTGCCAAACATGTTTAAAAAATCTAAAGATTAGGGTTTTTTGGGATTTTGGATATTCTAAATGCAAACAAAGTAGTCAACAATACCATTGAGAACAATAATATTCCAATTCCCAAATGAATTGCAACTAGAACTGCATGTAATTGTAAATCAATTACCATTGCACCAAGTACGATTTGAGTAATTACAAGTATTGTTGCAAGTGAACTAGTAATTTTGATTTTTAAATCTGAATTTTTATTTATCAAACTTACAACCATTGTTGCAATGACTAAAGCACCAGTAGTTGCTGCAACTAGTCGATGAGTCCATTCAATTAGATATTCTTCTGAAGGTAAAATTCCACCAGGACATAAAGGCCAATCAGGACAGGTTAAACCAAGTCCTGCAGCTGAAACATATCCTCCAATAAACATTAGAGAATACAAAACTATCATTGTTGCTAATGCAAGATATTGTAAAGCCAATATTTCTCGATTTCTAGTTTACTGAAATAATCCCAGTCATCCAAGGATGAACCATACAATAGTATGGATATTCTCCAGAATCATCAAGAGTTACAGAAAATGTGTCTCCTGCCATTAACATACCACTATCAAAGATTGCATCAGGACTTCCGGGTGGTCCACTTGTTACAGTATGAGGTGCAGTATCATCGTTTGACCATGTAATTTCTTCACCTACTGAAACTGATGTATTAAATGGGATATAGCATTCATTTGTGTCATCACATCCAGGTGCCCCAGAACCCATTGGGATAGAAATTATTCCGCTAAACTCTACAGGAGTAGATTCTAGTTCCATAACTTCTTCAACAACTTTTGGTTCCATAACTTCAACAACTTTTGGTTCCATAACTGGAGCAGAAACATCACCTACAATGATTTGGCCAACCATTCCTTGCTCTCTGTGGCCTGGAACTGTACAAATATAGTAAAATATTCCTTCCTCACCTGCAATGAATTCTGAAGTACCACCCTCACCAGGTTTTAACGGATTTGATGCAGTTCCAATATCACTTCCAGGAACTACTCCAGAAAATCCTTCATCATTTGCAGTAACACCAAAGGAATGAAATGATCTTCCTGCGTTATCAACATTAAAGACAACTTTGTCTCCAACATTCATTTGAATTGAAGGGTTATTCCCACTTTCGCCAGGTAACGCGTTAAACGCCAAAGTCCTAAAGTCAGATGATTCAATAAATGAAAGATCTTGTGAAATGCTATCACCAGTAAATACTGCAGTTTCTGTAGGACCATCTTCTCCTGCCATCATTGCAACAACTGGAGCAGGACAACAAATCCAATAATCCCACATTGAAAAGAATATAGCTCCACCGACAATTATTATTCCAAACATAATTACTAACATTTTTCCAGTTCTAGCTGGAGTAGTTCTGTATACTCCATGTGATGCTTCACCTGTTGGTTGTTCTGATCCGTAGCCCATTTTTTTCTCCTAGTGATGAGGGTTCTTTGCCTCGAATGGGTAATAATACTTTCCACCCACACCAAATGGGTCGTCTGTATCTGCAAGTTTTCCTTTACCTGAACTGTAAATCATATTTATCAAGAATAGTACCATACTGACACCAATAATCATTGCTCCTACTGATGCAATTTGGTTCATTACAATCCATTCTGGAATTGGAGGATAATCGAAAACTCTTCTTGGCATTCCATACAAGCCAAGTACATGTTGAGTAAAGAATACTAGAACAGTTCCAATAAATGACATTACAAAATGAACTTTACCCATTGTTTCATTGTACATTCTTCCTGTAACATATGGGAACATGTAGTATAGGAATCCAATTGAACCAAATGCAATAGTTCCCATCACAAAGAGATGGAAGTGACCAACTACCCAATACGAATCATGTGTTGAAAAGTCTAAAGGCATTGCAGCATTTGCAACTCCACCTGCACCAGCAGAGAAGAACAATGCAATTCCACCAACTGCCCACATCATTGGAGTTGAGAATTTAATTCTACCATTCCACATTGTTGCAATAAAATTGTAAACGTGCATGGCTGATGCTGGAACTGCTGCAAGTGTTCCTACCATGAATACTGTTTTCTCAGTAAATGACATTCCTGATGCATACATGTGATGTGCCCAAGATGAAAATCCAACTATAGCTAACAATACAAACGCAAAAATTCCAGAGTTATAGCTGTAAATTGGTTTTCTTGAGAATCTTGGAATGATTTCATACATCATACCAATTGCAGGAATTACCAAAACATACACTTCAGGATGAAAAGTAAACCAGAACAAGTGTTGATATGCAATTGGATCTCCACCCATCGCAGGATTGAAAAATCCACTAACACCTAGTCTATCAGTTAACAGCATTAAGAGCGCCGCTGCAAATGTTGGAATTGCAACTAGAATAATTAAAGATGATGTTAAAAATGACCAAGCCAATAATGGAACTTGCCCAATTGACATGTCAGGATGTTTACATTTGAGAATAGTAACTACAAAGTTGAGTGCGCCAAGTACTGAAGATATACCTAAAATCTTTAATCCAAATATCCACATGTCAGCAGCAGGTCCTGGAGCACTGATAATCGAATAGGGAGGGGTTGCATACCATGTAAAGTCTGCAAAGCCTAACCAGACAAGTGCGCCACCTGGAGGAATCATCCAAAATGCAATTGCGTTGAGTTTTGGATATGCCATGTCTTTGTATCGGACCATGATTGGAACATAGTAGTTACCAACAGCTGATGCAAATGGTAAGATAAACAAAAAGATTAACGTTGTACCATGAACTGTAAAGATTCTGTTAAAGGTCATTGCATCACCAATAATTTGTGCGCCTGGTAAGAACAATTCTGCTCTAATTATTAGTGCTAGTGCACCACCCATGAACAAAAATGCAAGTGACATAATTAGATAGAGTAGACCTACATCAGTGTGATGTGTTGAAAACATTATTTGCCAAATTGGACGTGGCTTTGCTAATTCTACAACCATTAGTTAATTTCCTCCGAGAAAAGTTGTGATAAAAGCGTTATCAAGTTGATGGTTCCTCTACATATAATGTTCCTCTCATGTTATAGTGAATTAATCCACAATATTCTCTGCATTGAATATCATGAGTTCCCACATCAGTTGGTGCAAACCATACAGTGTTAATTCGACCTGGTATTGCATCCATTAATACAACATAATCGTGAATGTTAAAAGAATGATTAACATCTTTTGAATGAATTTCGAACTTGTATGCTTTTCCTACCTCAACATGTAGTTCACCAATTTCTTTAGTTCCATCTTCATGTTCAAAAGTCCAGAACCATTGTTGTCCTGTAACTATGATAATTTCTGCACCTTCAGGAACATGTTCTACAAGTCTTTCTGCATTCCAGGCTTCAGCACCAACCCAACACATTAACGCAATTACTACTGCGACATAAATCCATTCAGGCCAGTTAGAATGTCCACTCAATTTTACCAATCCGTTCCTTCGTAAGGAGTTGGTTTTGCTTCTGGATGAGATTCTCTAAATCGCCATACTTGCCAAATAAGAGTACCTGACACTACTGCACCGACAACAAATGCTACAGTCATCAATCTAAAAAATAAATTCCAAATGATTACTCTACGATCAACGTATTCACCAGGCTCATCACCTGCTGCAAATGCCAAGTCTACAGCTGGAACTATTACTAAAACTGCCAATGCTAAAAATAATACAATAATTCCATTCATAACGAATGAGTGAAATGACCTATAATTTCTATTTAAGGGTTTTCAAGATTTTTAGACATTAATCTTGATCGAATCGAGAAGTATGCATTACATTAAGTCCTAATACTGAGAATTTTTTCTTGTGTTCTCCAAAGATGTTAAGTGATGCATTTGCAATGATTAATTCAAAGAGATTCACAGGAGACAAATCAACAATTGTTGAAAGCATAGCTTTGATTGGGTCCATATGAGTTACAAGAACTATATTTTCATCAGGATGTTTCTCAATTATATCATCAACTAGACTAAGTATTCTTTTTTTGACTTGAGTAAAAGTCTCTACTCCATTATGAGCAATTTCTAATTCACCGTTGTAAAATTTCATAAAGACATTTCCATGACTGTTAAAAATTTCGTCATACGGCATTCCAGTAAACTTTCCCATATCAAGTTCAATTAAACGCTCATCAATTGTAACATCAAGTGAATTGTGTTTTCCTACAATTTCTGCAGTATGTTTTGCTCTCTGAATTGGACTAGAATAAATTGCAGAAATATTCATGTGTTCAAGTAATTGAGCAGTGAGTTCTGCTTGTTTAATTCCTGTATCAGTTAATGGCACACCTTCTGTTCGACCTGCAAGAATTCTCTCAGTATTATTTTTTGCCTGACCATGTCTGAGAAAAATTATTTGTCCCAACTTGGTCTGAAATTCAAATAAAGATAATAATAACATTGTCTGGGGATTAATCATGAAAGTTGGAATTATTGGTGGAACTGGTGGAATGGGTAAAGGTTTTGCTCTTAGATGGTCACAAAATCACAATGTAATTGTTGGTTCAAGGGATGCTGCAAGAGCCGCAGAATCTGCAAAAGAGTACACAAATCTTGCAAAAGAAGTATTTGGTGAAATTAAAGGAAGTATTTCTGGAAGTGATAATGTTTCAGTTGCAAAAGAAAGTGATGTTTTAATTTTATCAATTCCGTATGAAAATATTGATACAGTGTGCTCAAGAATATTATCTGAAATTAAAGACAGTTGTGTTGTTGTATCTCCAATTGTTCCAATGACTAAAACAGATGTTGGATTTGAATGTGTTTCAATTAAAGAAAATAAACCATTTTCATACAAACTTGTTTTAGAACATATGAAAGACAAATCAAAACTTGTTTCAGCATTTCATGTGATTTCTGAGAAAAAACTAGTCAATCCAACTCTAGAATTAGACTATGATATCTTTGTGTGTGGTGATGACAAGGATTCAGTTGGAGTGGTAAATGAATTAATTAATGAAATTAAAGGTCTAAGAGCAATTTACTTGGGACCAATAGAATTATCTTATCTTGCAGAAATGTCTACACCATTGCTACTTAATGCAATGATTAGAAACAAGATAAAGAATCCTGGAATTAAAATCATTTAAGAGTATTTTTCTCATCATGAGTTCTGAATATTATAGACGAGGTAGAAATTGGTTCTCAGCTATGGGTGTAATGTTTTGTGTAATGGCTGGAATAGTCCTTGTAAGACAATTATCAATTTGGGGAATAGACTTTGTTGAGGAGTTTTTATTTAATGCAGAAATTACTAATGAAAAAGTTTCAATGGCAATGTTGGGCTTTGGTATTTTTATGATAGCATTAGGATTTAGAAAACATGACCAAAAAAGATGATTTTTTAAAATCACAAAAAGTACTGCGGTTAGCAACTATTGGGAATGATAATACTCCACATATTGCTCCTGTATGGTATAGATATGTAGGAAAAAAAATCCAAATTGGAACAAATACCAAAACGCAGAAAGCAAAAAATATTATGAAAAATAACAAGGTCTCTTTTTGTGTAGATGTTGGAATTAATGCTCCAAATATTTATGGTGTAATGGGACAAGGAAAAGCTAGTTTAATTTTAGAAAAATCC
>Ga0208748_1000209_pt1 | contig 30504 bp, 39 predicted proteins | sample Knorr_S7_td_Bott_FD_185599 | JGI IMG/M metagenome (GOLD analysis project Ga0208748, IMG submission 185599) | Marine microbial communities from Southern Atlantic Ocean transect - Knorr_S7_td_Bottom_ad_4513_LV_A (SPAdes) (version 2) | ecosystem: Environmental > Aquatic > Marine > Oceanic | place... | reverse complement strand
TAATTGCATCTTTAAGAGTCTGTGAACCTGATTTTACAGGATACACTTTACAACCAAGCAAATCCATTCTGAAAACATTTTGCTGCTGTCTGACTGTGTCCTTGTATCCCATGTAAACCTCTGATGGTAACCCTAAGCAGGAGCAAGCCATTGCTGTTGCAACGCCATGTTGCCCCGCACCAGTTTCCGCAATGATTCGTTTCTTCTTCATTTTTTTTGCAAGTAGAGCCTGACCAAGTGTATTGTTAATTTTATGTGCTCCTCCATGAAGCAAATCCTCTCGCTTGAGGTAGATTTTTGCACCACCAGCAAAATTTGTTAGATTTTCTGCAAAATAAAGCGGAGTTGGTCTTCCCGCATAATTTTTTAAGTAATAGTCAAGTTCGTTTTGGAAGCTTTTGTCACTTTTAATTTTCTGATAATTCTCTTCAAGCTCCTCAATAGCTGGAACTAGTGTTTCTGGGATATACTTTCCTCCAAAATCTCCAAATCTTCCATCTTTTGGCATTCCTATTTTCATATTGCATTCACCAATTCTGATACTGTCTTTTGTATATCTGAGCTTTTCATTATACTTGTACCTATAAGAAATGCATCTGCACCACAATCATGTAAAAATTTTACATCTTCAGCTGACTTGATTCCACTTTCGGATAATATTATTTTGGATTTCTGGAAATTTTCTAAAAGTTGTTTTGTGGTTTCAAGATTGATTTCAAGGGTATCAAGGTTTCTATTATTAATTCCAACAATATCTGCATCAGTTTTTAATGCGTTCTCAAACTCCGTTTTAGTGTGCGCCTCTAGTAAAATTTTCAAGCCTTTTTCATGACCGTAATCAATTAGTTTGTCCATATCACTGACAAAACTATTGTCAAATAATGCTTGAATAAGTAAAAAATAGTCTGCGCCCATTTTTTTTGCTGCATCAATCTGTATTTTGTTAATCATAATATCTTTCATTAATAATGGAATTTTCACGTTTTTTCTGATTTTGATAAAATATTCTGGTGAACCGTTGAAAAGATATGGTTGTGTTAAAATGGAAAGCGCTTGTGCACCACCGGACATCATCGATTCAGCTATTTGTAGCGGATCAGAAATCTGTCTTATGTCGCCTTCTGCAGGTGATGAAAACTTTATTTCGGTAATAAGAGATGCATGCTTATTATTTTTTATTAATTGTTGTAAATCAATTTCTGATTTTGGTAATGTTTCAGTAATATCATAAATACCATCATCAATTGCATTTTGTGAATTTTCAACTAATTTTTGTAAGATGTTTTCTATGATTTTTCAACCCCTTCTAATTTTTCCATGTCGCCACAATTTTTTACAAAGTTTTTTAGTTTATCAAATGCTTTACCGCTATGAATTGTATTTAATGCCAATTCAATCGCTTCATCAAAACTATTGGCTATATCTGATACGATTAATCCACCAGCTGCATTTAGTGCAGTGATTTCAATTTTTGTTTTGTTTGCAGTACAGTTTAATACGTCTACAAATGATTTTATTGCATCTTCTTTTGAATTTATTTGAATATCAGCTATGTTACCCTTCTGTAAGCCAATCTCCTGAGGATCTAAAGTCATTTTTGTAACGGTATTATTTTTTAATAAACAAATTTGATTTTTGGATGTGGTAGATAATTCATCCAATCCGTCATCTGATCTAACTGTCATAATGGTTTCTGCATTTTTTCTTTGTAAAATTTTTACAATTCTTTCTTGGTAGTCTTCTGAAAAAACACCAATAAGCTGGTTTTTTACCATTGCGGGATTAGTTAATGGCCCAAGAAGATTAAATGCAGTTCTGCCACCAACAGCTTTTCTAGCATTTGCAACATTTTTCATTGCAGGGTGAAATTTTTGTGCAAACATGAAACCTATGCCAAATTTTTCTATGATTTCATTCACTTTGTTAGGCTCAGAATTCAAATCAAATCCAAAGTATTCAAAAATATCTGCGCTTCCTGATACACCAGATATTGACCGGTTTCCATGCTTAGCAACATTTCCTCCTGCACCAGCAATTACAAATGATGCAGCTGTTGAGATGTTGAATGTTTTTAGATTATCACCACCAGTACCACACACATCAATAACTTTGCCTTGACAGTTTGGAGAGATATGTAGGGCAAATTCTTCCATTTTGTTTAACATTGCAAGAAGCTCGTCATCCGATTCACCTTTTTGTGTCAAACTTTTTAAAAATTCTGCAACATCTTCATCTTTTTGTGTTCCAGAAAGTATCTCATTCATTACGTTAGTCATTTGATCAATTGTTAGGTTATTTCCATGGGAAATCTGTTCTACTAATTCTCTAAGCATTTTTAACCCTCATGATGAAATTTTCTAGAATTTTTTTGCCTTCGTCTGTCATAATAGATTCTGGATGGAATTGTACACCTTCTATGAGGTATTCTTTATGACTAACACCCATAATTTCTCCATCATCTTCAGCTACTGCAGTGACTTTTAATGAATCTGGAATTATCGTTTTATCACCAACCAATGAATGATAGCGGGTTGCCTTAAACGGATTTTTTACTCCATTGAAAAGAGAATCATCATAATGCTTGATCAGGCTTGTTTTACCGTGCCTAACGTTTCCTGCATTTACAACTTTTCCACCAAAGCAATCGATAATTCCTTGGTGACCTAAGCAAACCCCCAAAATTGGGGTTGTCGGTCCAAGTTTTGATATTACATCCTTACAAATACCAAAATATTTTTTATCTTCTGGTGTTCCTGGTCCTGGCGAAATAATTATGGCGCTATAATTTCTTTTTTTTATTTCATCAACAGTAATTTTATCATTTCTTACAACATCAGAATTTATTCCCAATTCTCCTAATCTTTGTGCAAGATTATAAACAAATGAATCATAGTTATCTATAATCAAAAACTTCATTTCGATGCCTCTCTTAGTGCAGTTATCATTGCATTGGCTTTATGTTCAGTTTCTTTAAGCTCATTATTTGGAACTGAATCAAACACAATTCCTGCACCAGCTTGTACAAAACCGTGTTTTTCATCAGCGAAAATACTTCTTATAGCGATTGCAAAATCACAGCATCCATTAAATGAAAAATATCCAACAGCACCAGCATATGGACCTCTTGATTCTGGTTCTAACTCATCAATAATTTCCATCGCTCTGACTTTTGGTGCACCTGAAACTGTGCCAGCTGGAAAAACTGCTTTAAATGCATCATACATGTCATAATTTTTATTTAGTTTCCCAACAACATGTGTTACCATATGTTGAACATGGCTGAATTTTTTTACCTCCATAAGTTTATTGACACGAACAGTTCCATAATCACATACCTTTCCAATATCGTTTCTACCTAGATCAACAAGCATTGTGTGTTCTGCTAATTCCTTTTCATCATTGATTAATTCTTGTCGTAATTGTTCATTTTTTATTTCATCATTTGAAATCTTTCTTGTACCTGCTATTGGAAATGTTTCAACATAATCATTTGTAACACGTAAAAGCATTTCAGGACTAGAACCAATTGTTATTTTTTTACCCATTTTTAGATGGTATAGATATGGAGATGGATTTAACGAACGAAGCTTTTCGTAAACTTTTAGATAATCACCATGACCTTCGAATGAAAACTTTCTTGATAACACAACTTGGAAGATATCTCCGTCATAGATGTATTTTTTTGCCTTTTCAACTATTTTAGAAAACTCATCTTTGTCTAAATTAGGGGAAAGAAATCGCAAATTGAAATCGCCAAAAATTGGCTCAGATGTTTTTATTTCGTCTACTCTATTTTTGTCATAATAAAAATATAGAGATTTTTTTTGTTTGTTATCAAACAGTATACCGTCGTTGTAAATTCCAAATTCCATTATTGGTTCCGTTGTATTATGGCGTTTTGGAATTTTTTCCCATAATCTTATTGCATCGTAATTAATTATGCCTACAGCACCACCAAGATAACGATATGTTTGAACATCAGTTTTCTGCACTAGATCCTTTATTACAGCAAGTGGTTCATCTGTAGAAATTGTTTCCAGTGAGCCATCTCTGCTTTGTATTGTAACCTTGTCATAATACCCCTTTACAATATATTCTGGGTCAAAACCCATAATCGAAGTTTCTGAGAGCTCTTCTGGACCTGTTAAAGATTCGAATAGGAAAGAATATTCGTAATTTCGAGATATTTTATTATAGATTTCAAATTGGGTGCCAGTATAATCTAGAGAAATTATCCTAGGAATGCTTGTGTGTCCAAATGTGTCCACCCATGAAATTGAACAAAATTGAACTGTATTTAAACCATGATTTTGGTATTAGCAAAATTAGTGATGAAATATGGGTTTTTGAGTGTTAAATTGAGGTTTTTTAATATAAAAAATGGATTACTGAGTTTAAAAAACACGCATAAACTGTAAAATTTAATAGAAAATACAAATTTAGCAGTTAATCAATGAAAATCGATCGATCACCTCTTTGATCTATTTCTCGTATTAACTGTATGAGTTCAATAGGAGTTGGAATGCAAAAGATAGCCATACATTCACAGATAATTGGTCTTAAGGCAGTGTTGAAGATTTCGAATATTATTAGCAAATAATAGTTCTGGATCAACGACATAGACAAATCTAAGAATTTTACGGTAATGTACGGTACACTTATTAGTAATTGAGCCTATAGTACGGTGTGAATAAGACATGTCATAGATGTGGTACAACTGATTTAAGCTGGAATCAAGCATATCATCAATTAACAGGCAAGTGGAAACTTGAGAATCACAAAGAATGCAAATAACAGTTAGTACTTTGAAAATCTTTTCTGAAGATAATCTGTCATTTTAAGAAATTACTTGGGTCAGTTATTGCACCGTTTGCTGCAGAACCTACTAGGAGTGCATATTTGGCAAGCGCGCCTGACTTGTAGTTTGGTTTAGGCATTCTCCATTTCTTGCTTCTTTGCCCGAGTTCCTTTTCTGAAACATGCAGATTGATGCTATTATCCTCAATATTGATGCTAATTTCATCTCCGTCTTTGACAAGAGCAATTGGTCCCCCAACAAATGCTTCAGGCGCAACATGCCCAACCATGAATCCACGAGTTCCACCTGAGAATCTGCCATCAGTTATCATTGCTACTTTCTTACCCAATCCTTGTCCTACTAGTGCTGCAGTTGTAGCAAGCATTTCTCTCATTCCGGGACCGCCTTTCGGACCTTCGTATCTAATGACTAGAACATCTCCTTCCTTAATTTCACCATTCGCTACTGAATCAAATGCAGATTCCTCTGAATCAAATATTTTGGCTTTACCGGTAAATTTTGTCATTTCTACACCCGCAGTTTTAATTACCGCTCCTTCAGGCGCCAAAGTTCCTTTTAATATTACAGCAGTTCCAAAACTATGTAATGGATTTTCAACTCCTCTTACAATTTTTTGGTCATCAGTATTTGGTATTTTAATTTGCTCAATATTTTTTTTAATTGTTTTTCCTGTAACAGTTAATACATTAGCATGAATTAGATTACCATCTAACAATTTTTTCATTATTAGTGGTATTCCGCCTATCTTATCAAGACTATTCATTACATAACCGCCACCAGGTTTCATGTCTGCAAGATGAGGGGTTTTTTTCCTAATTCTTTCAAAGTCGTCATATGTTAATTTTATTCCTACTTCATTTGCTAATGCAAGTAAATGTAAAATACCATTAGTTGAACCACCAATAGCATTTAACATTGTGATAGCATTTTCAAATGATTCAAATGTTAAGATGTCGCGTGGTTTAATATTAAGCTCCAGTAATTGCGTACATGCCTTACCTGTTTCATATACTATCTTTTCCCTTCTGCTGTCTTCAGCCGGAGGACTTGCACTTCCTGGCAATGCAATACCCATTGCCTCAGAAATTGATGCCATTGTATTAGCTGTAAACATTCCACCGCATGAACCAGCATTTGGACATGCAGTATTTTCTATGTTTTTTAATTCTTCCAATGAAATTTGTCCTGCATTGTATGAACCCACTGCTTCATAAACATCAACAATTGTTAGCTCTTTTCCGTCCAACATTCCTGGCATGATTGTTCCACCATAAACAAAAACAGAAGGAATGTTTAGTCTTGCCATAGCCATCATAGTACCTGGTAAACTTTTATCACAACCAGCAATACCTACTAACGCATCATATTGGTGCGCTCTTACCATTAATTCAATTGAATCAGCAATAACCTCTCTACTAACTAACGATGATTTCATACCTTCATGACCCATCGCGATTCCATCACTTACTGCAATTGTACTAAATTCTCTTGGTGTAGCACCTGCGTCCTTTACACCATCTTTTGCTTTTTGAGCAAGTCCAGCTAAATGTATGTTACATGGAGTAGCTTCATTGCCTGTGTGACAAACACCAACGAATGGTTTGCTAAGATCATCATCAGTCAAGCCCATAGCTTTGTACATTGCTCTATGTGGAGCTCTTGCTGCTCCTTCAACCACATTCCTACTTGATATTCCCATTTTAAACATCTTCAACACATGCTACTGTAATTTAAATTCTAAAAATGCAAATCTCATTAACTAGTATTAAATACAAAAAATATGGATTCTAAGGAGCTTCAAACCTTTATTCAGGATGTAAGAGACGATTTAAAAAATTTAGAAGGCCTAATTAATTATTATGATTTTTTAGGTCATCATAACATTAGAAGTATAGTTTTTAATCCTAAAAATGATTCAAGTTTTTTTGAGGGATCTGTAGTCGCAATTTTAGATCAGAGATACCGTGAATTCTTTCGAAGTAAATTCAATTGTGAAATTGATGAACTTACACGAGTAGATATACTTGAAATAATTAGGGCGCATTTACCATATATCCATAAAAAACTTGACGAATAATAGTAAAAGAAAATTATTTTTAATATGTATTGTGTTGATTTAGCCACTAATTACTTGTGAATCAAGTTCCCTTAACTGTTCTTCAATTTGTTCAGGTGTTTCGCTACCATATGTAATCAAGATTCGATCACCTTCTTCAAGAACATAATCATAGATACTTTTTACAAGTTCATGGTTAATGTAATACTTGAGTGAATAGTCTTCATTAGTACAAAACTGTCTACCATCTGGAAATATGAAACATGGGTCCAATGTCTCACTCGGACGCAAAATATCTGTGTAACCTCTGCTTTCCCAACCAACGACAATGTTTAATCCATCAAACAAAAAACCAAGCGTTACTCCTGATGAGTGTCTATGAATTGTAGTACCATCACTATCTTCAAAATGGATCCAACTGTTTTTGATTTGGTAAGCTGGACTATCAAAGTCAAACTTATCACCAAAAATTCTTACAAGCAATGATGCATGTTCATGCTCATCACCAAGTTTTCCTGCACCAGGTGGTGCACCTGGTGCACTGGAATCCATATTCATGAATTCATATCCTGCATAACCAACAATTACTGCAATTAATGCTAAAATGCCAACAGCCTTAAGATTATTTTTACGTTTAACCTTTACTTGTTTAGCAACTTTGTCCTCTCGTTCTTCTCGTCTTTCCTCTCTCGCCCTTCTTCCCATTGTTGGAAAAATTTATTTTTTACCCTATATAATATATGAAACTAATATTTTTTTCATAACCATATTGATTAGAAAATTTTAGATATCTAGATCCATTTCTAACCATAAATGTCCTTTAGCAATAGTATATTCATAGTTTTTATCCTTAATGTTGGTTTTAAGCAATTCAAAAAGATCCTGTGGTATATCTTCCCAGTAATCATTTTCTGTTTCAACCTTCAATATATCCTGTTTTTGCATATTTAGAAGCCACTCACGAACTTCATTTTCAGTTAACGAAGCAGGTTCGTACCTATCTCTAATAATAGCTTCAAGATGAAACTTCAATTTTTTCATTTGTTATAGATGATGCCAATATATTAATTGAATTTTATTCAGATAGTAACATTGTCAAAATGTATTTTTTGTGATATGATAGAAGGAAAACTCTCATGCCATATGATTTACCAAGATGATGATTGTATATCCATTTTGGATAAATATCCCATAGATAATGGGCACTCACTTGTTATTACAAAAAAACCATATGAAAAAATAATGGATATGGATGTAGATGAAGTTGCAAAATTATTTTCCAAAATTCCAAAAATTGCTAAAGCAATTATCAGGGCAACTAATGCTGACGCATTTACTATTGCGCAGAATAATGGTAAAGCTGCAAAACAAATTGTACCACATGTTCATGTACATATAATTCCAAGGTATAATACGACTGAAACGTTATGGACAAAGCGAAAGATTTTAGCAGAAAATGAATTAGATGAATTAGCACAAAAAATAAAAAATTATTTAGAATAATTTTTTATTTTGTATAATTTGGGTTGTAACGTAAAATAGCTCCAACATTACCAAGATTTGATACCATAGAACCATGTTCGCTAACACCAGAAATTACTTCAATTTTTGTTCCTAATTTTGCTCCTAGTAATGAAAGATAATCCACTATATCTTGTTCTGATACTTCGATATCCAAAGATTTACACGACAAACATGGAGAATTTTCAAGTTCAGTTTTAGTCTGGATTACTTTTACCCGTTCAATAATTTTTTCTTGTGTATCATTACACCTGTTGCATTTAGCTTCAATTCTATAAAGCCCAATTTTGTCTGTTATTATGATTGTATCAACAACATTATTTTTTAGATAGTTTATAATTTCATTCAGACCATACACTCCTAACCCAGAATTACTGTTGATTAGTTTGAACAGTTTTTCAACAATTTGTTTTTCTTCAACCAATCTGAAATTAGAAAGAATGTCTGATGATTTATCAAAAGCTTCTCTTATTCCTTCTGATCCAGCATATGATGCATCTATAGTTGAGATAACCATATCCTGCAATCTATATTCTAAATAATTATCATTAACAAACTCTTCTTTCGTAGGTCCAGGACCAGAAATAATCAGACCTTTAATTGGATAAATGTCAATAAAATATTCTCGTGTAATTTGCGCTACTCTATTAAAATAATAAGTAAGTTCCATCTCTCTTAATTTTTGAAATCTTTTTGCAGATTGGCCTCCCTGTCTATGTTTACCTGCAACACCAGAGCTTGTTGCTTTCAAAACTTGAACTTTATCGCCATATAATATTCCCCAACCAGCATCTTTAGCGTCTATTGCCAAAAATCCAATTAAGTTGTCATCTTTTAACATATCTTTTAAGATATCAACATGAAAATGATCATCACATCTGTACAAGAATGTTTTTAGGTCTTTTGGTGGATCAATTTCAAACACTTTTACTGTTTCGCTGCCTAGAGGTCCACCTTCTTCTCTTGGAAGTGCACCACAAAATATTACTAATCCTCTTTCAGGAGTTTTTTTGTATAATTTTAACCGTTGAAGAACTTTTGATAATGAATCAACAACATGTGTACGAGTAACATCAGATTTTATATTATCTGCAGTACCTTGTTCCTCCCTTAGATTTGTTATTACTTCATGTAGCTGTTTACCTTTTGGAATGTAGACAGTTATCAATTCAGTTCCACGTCCTGTGAATTTTGAAAGCTCTTGTAACGTTTTTCTTATCTTGTAAAGCTTAACAGAATCTTGTTTTTGTATTTCTATTTTTGGCAATTGTATCTATTTTTAAATTATTAATATTAAGGTAAATATTTTTGATAAATCATTTATGGAATTTAGTCATATTTTATGATCGATATTAGATTAGATCTAAATTATTCCAAAATGAGTTATCTTATAATTAATTATGATAACTTAAATATCAATTTCGTACGCATGATAACATGTCATTTTTAGTGCAATCAACCAAGATCTTTAATACTGTTCCAAAGGTTGCTTTGGCCATTCTTGTTACAGTGTTTATCATTGGATTGTTTGTTGTTGGATTCGATCAAGGTCATATTTTTAGTATATTCTATGGTGAATCAGCTTTTGCCGATCAGTTTCTGCACGAACTTACTCATGATATGAGACATGCAGCAGGATTTCCTTGCCACTAATTCAAATTGAATTGATTTTTAATCATTATTTGGATAAAGTAATACTTGTGAATTATTTTCATTAACAGAAATATTTGCTTTTTTAATCCTACTGCGATACATCTTAATTTTTTTTCCTTCATTTGTAATTTTAAATCTTTGAATTTCTACCAAAGATAATTTTTCTAGATTTGATAGGGTTTTGTAAACGGCTGATAATGAAATCTGTAACTCACCAGCTATTTTTATTGCATCTTTTTCAGCATTTACAATCGAAAACAATACAGCATGTGAACAAGTAGTTGTAAGCGCCTCTATAATACGCTGTTTAATATCATATTCATCAAGCTCAAGCAGGGTTGGTTTTGGAAGTAAGCCTCTCATAAAAATCAGTTAGCAGATAGTGAAAGCTTTGGCTCTGGTTTTTTAATAGATATTTCAGCCTTGTTGATTCTGCTTCGATAAACCTTGAAACGCCTTCCTTTTTCTGATAAAATAGTTTTTTCTACCTGTACCAGCGTTAAATTTTCTAAATCTGATAATTTTTTATAAACTGAACTTAGTGGAATTTTTAATGATGTAGAAAGGTTAGATGCCGTTTTACCTTTGCGTATGATTGAAAAAATAATTGCTCTCGATTCAGCATCTGCTAAAGCCTCAATAACTTTTTGAGTTATATCATATTTTTTTAGTTGCGGAAGAGTAATTTTATGCTGCATTATCATTTAACTCATTAATAATGTATATAGACATACTGATTATTTACTATTCTAATAATAGAGAATAGGATTCAAGAAATGCTCTATCATATTTTATTTAGTTTTTAAAATCATGTTGTAATATTTTTTAGTTGATTTTTTGCATCCGCCTGTTTAATTTCTCTAGCAATACGACGTCCCATACTCATCGGCTCATCAAAAATTAAAGTTGTGTAGGGTGAACCATTCATGAAAATGTTTGTTCCAGCTACAATTCTAGCTGAAAATTCAAATGCACTAAAATGTGCGTTTTCATCGTATACACCTTCTATACAAAATGGTCCATTCATTCCAGGCGGAACAAGCTTTGCAGATGCCTTTACAAAATTTTCTCCCATTGTATACACATCATCTAATAATGATTCACGTAATACAAGTGGACTGTTTGCAATAACATTAAACGATGTAGATTTTTCCATGTTAAGCTGATTTTCAGCTGGAATTCTAGCTAAACCTTCAATGTTAGATTCGTGTCTTTTATCAACTCCAAAAAATTCAAGTTCTTGTTTTAGTGGGGAGTAAAAAAACTGCAAGTAAGCTAGAACACCCGAAGTATATTCTTGAAGGTATAAATCACTGTCTCCATTGATTATTCCTTCTTTGATTAATTGATCGCGCTTTTCGTTGTATTCTTTTTCAGTAGAAGCAAGAAAATATCCTTTACCACCGGCCGCCCCATGTCTTTTTGCAATAACAAGCTTATTGATCTCTTTAGGATTTGGTATAGATTTTGGTGTTTCAAGCTTTGCTTCCTTCATCAATTGTTCTTTTAACATTCGATCAGATTCCCAACGTAAGATATGTTTATTTCCAAAAATTGGTGTCCTGATTGATTCAATTTGTTCAGAATTCATTTGTGCTATTAGTGTTCCATGTGGAATTAAAATAGAGTTATTTTTCTGAAGAACAGATTCACATTTTTGTTCAAGTATTTCTGAAAATGAATCTACAAGCAATAATTCATCAATAAATTTGAAGCGTCTGTAAAGACTTTCTCGTTTTTTTTCACATATTAGAAGTGTTTCAAGTCCTTCATCCTTTGCGCCCTTTAAGAGCTGAAGTGCGCAATGTGAACCCAGTGTTGCTACTGATATCAATTAGAATATTACTTTAGTACATGCCCATATGAAACTATGTGTCAAAACGTATGGCTGAGATGTATGAAAATTGACTATCATCTATTCAATTGTAATATTATGTCAACATCTTTAGTGGCAATTTTTAATAAAAAAATAAGTAAAAAATTTTTAATGATTAATAAGCACAGTGGATAAATCATGTAACTAATTTATAGTGGTGTGACAGCAATCCCTTATTGCAAATTTCAGCATCATCAACTATGATTAAGGATGATACAAGAAAACAGATTTTTCTCCAAATTTTATCTGATCAATTTTGTATGGGAATAGTCTCGTCAATTATTGAAACACCTAAAACAGCTGTTGAAATTGCTAAAGCGACAAATATTCCTATCAGTACCGTTTACCGAAGATTGCAATTTCTTCAAGAGCATAAGATGTTGAAAACTTCTGGTGGATTAAATAAGGATGGAAAATATTTTGTGTATCTGAGTAAATTAAAAACAATCTCAACCTATTTTGATGGTTCAAGCACAATGGTTTCAGTTACACCAAACCTCAATTTCACAATTAACTAACAATTACTAAAAAAATCATAATAAATACTCAAATTTAAAAAGAAGAGTAATGGTTGAGACCGAATTGGGAGAATGGCGTAGAAGTCATTATTCAACAGAATTAGATCCGTCATTGGCAGAATCAGATGTCACTGTAATGGGATGGATTTCAAGTGTAAGAAGTCACGGCAACATCACATTCTTAACAATTGTAGATAAAATGGGCGAAGTTCAAATAGTTGCGAAAAAGGGATCCAGTCCGGACGATCTAATTGAAAATTTATCCAAATTAAAAGAACATTCTTCTGTTGGCTTGATCGGAACAGTAAAGACTTCTGAAAAAGCACCCAATGGAGTTGAAATAATACCAAAAGATCTTCGGGTATTTTCTTCTGTCGAGAAGATACCTCCGTTTGATCCTTATGCAAAGACTATCAAAAATATTGATACACGACTTGAGATCAGGGCAATTGATTTACGTCGAAGTGTGTTACAGAATGTTTTCAATGCACGAAGTAATGTGCTTAGATCAATCCGACAATATTTTTATGATCATAATTTTACTGAAATCAACACTCCAAAGATGATCGCTACTGCCACAGAGGGTGGTGCTGCGTTGTTTCCAATTTTTTATTATAATAAGGAAGCATTTCTAGCTCAAAGCCCACAGCTGTATAAAGAACAATTAACAATGAGTTTTGAGAAGGTGTTTGAGATCGCACCAATTTTTCGGGCTGAACCATCAAGAACGAATAGACACCTCTCAGAGGCTATATCTATCGATTTTGAGGAAGCATATGTTGATTATAATGATGTGATGAAAAGAATTGAACAAATCATAAAACAAACAATTCTGACATTACAGGAGTTTTCTAAAGATAATGATGATGTTGAATTTACAATTCCTACGATCTCAGATACTATTCCACAATATACTTACACTGATTTATTAGAAAAAATTCAGGCTACAGGCGCTACGAGTCAATGGGGTGACGATCTGTATCCAGCACAATTAAACAAAATTGGAATAACTGGTTTTTACTTTATCAAAGATTGGCCTACTGGCCCAAAACCATTTTACGTGAAGGTAAGCAAAGATGACCCAAAAATCTCAGAGTCATTTGATTTGATGTATGGTGATTTAGAAATTTCTTCTGGCAGCACTAGAATTGAAAAAAAGTCGGAGCTTGAGGATAGAATGAAAAACAAAGGTATGAAGATTGATACATTTAGTTATCATCTGAATGTTTTTGATTATGGTGTTCCACCACATGCAGGATGTGGAATTGGTCTTGAAAGATTAATGATGGCGCTTACAGGCATAGAAAACATTCGTGACACAACATTTTATCCTAGAGATATTGATAGATTAACACCATAGGTGAAAAGCTTGGTTACCGAAGAAGAGATTTCTAATGTTGCAAAATTAATGAAAATTGATCTTGAAGACCATACTGCTCATATTAAAAGAGTACAAAAAATGCTTGAATATTTTGATATTCTCGATAATGCAAATGTTGAATCCGAAGAAATCACTGTTCAAGAAACTGATTTAGATAAACTAAGAGATGATAAACATAACCCATATGACAAAAATTTATTAAAATTTCTGAAGAGCTATCAAGGAAAATATGTAAAGGCTCCAAAGCTGAATTAAGTTGGATTTAGGAATTTCTGCATTAAATTATGTAAGTAGTATAAAGAATGGTGAATTTACTGTAGAAGAATTTACCTCAAAATCACTTGAGCGGATAAGTCAGGTCGATGAAAAACTTCATGCATTCTTACGTGTAAATGATCTAGCAATAAAAAATGCAAGAGAGATTGACACCAAAATAAAATCTAATCAGAATGTTGGGAAATGTTATGGAATGCCTATATCTGTTAAAGACAATATGTGCATCGAAGGCTCAAAAACTACTTGTGCATCAAAAGTTTTGGAAAATTTTATTGCTCCATATACCTCCACCGTAATTAGTAAACTAAATTCTGAAGATGCGATAATAATTGGAAAGACGAATATGGATGAGTTTGCAATGGGTCTAAGTACCGAGTATAGTGCTTATGGACCAAGTAGAAATCCTTGGAATATTGATTATGTTCCAGGTGGTTCTTCTGGTGGAAGCGGTGTGTCTGTTTCTGCAAATGAATGTATTGCATCATTAGGTTCAGATACAGGCGGTTCAATTAGAAACCCAGCAAGTTTTTGCTCTGTGGTTGGATTAAAACCAACATACGGGTTAGTAAGTCGTTACGGTCTTGTTTCATATGCTAATAGTATTGAACAAATCGGACCTATGACAAAGACTGTAGAGGATTCTGCATTCTTACTAAACATTATTTCTGGAATTGATTCTAATGATAACACTACGATAGATAACAAAAATCAAGACTATCTGAGAGATATTGATATCGGGGTAAGCGGAAAAAAAATTGGAATAGTAACAGAAATGACAAATTCTGAAGGACTTAGTGCTGAGGTAGCGAACGCTACCAATGACGCAGTTAAGACATTTGAAAAGCTCGGGGCAAACTGCGAACATGTATCATTACAAATGGTTCCTTATACTGTCGCTGCATATTACACTATAACATCAACAGAAGCAGGAAGTAATCTCGCAAGATATGACAATATAAGATATGGATATGAGTTCGATTCATCAGGATTTGAATTTAATTCATACATATCACAAGCAAGGAGCAAATTTGGCCCTGAAGTTATACGAAGAATGATCTTAGGTGGTTTTGTACCATCTGCCGGACATGCTGGGAAATATTTTCTAAAAGCATTGAAAGTTAAATCTAAACTTATTGCTGAAATAAATCATGTATTTGAGAAATTTGACTTTCTAATTTCACCTACCGTTCCTATTCAACCGTTCAAATTTGGTGAAAAAATTCAGGACCCTGTATCATTTATGATGATTGATTTTAATACGGTTACCGCCAATCTTACTGGAATTCCAGCAATATCAGTACCATACAAAATTACAAACGGATTGCCCATAGGAATTCAAATAATGGCAAATCGTCTTGAGGAACATTCATTGTTACAGACTGCATATGCATTAGAAAAAACTGTAGATTTACCAGAGGTGCCAGTATAGTGACAAAAATAGGTCTTGAGATACATTGCCAGCTAACAAAGCTTGAAAGCAAGTTGTTTTGTCCATGTAAAGCTGATTACAGGGAATTTGAACCTAATACAAACATCTGTCCGGTCTGCATGGGAATTCCAGGTTCGTTGCCATTACTGAATAAAAAAGCTGTTGAAAAAGCAACACTGATTGCAATGGCACTTGATTGCAAAACTCCAAACAAAATTGCATTTTTTAGGAAAAATTATTTTTATCCTGACTTGCCAAAAAACTTCCAAATTACACAGCTTAATGCATATGGAAATACAAGCATTGGTTGGGAAGGTAAAATCTCAGTAGAAGATAAGGAGATAAAAATTAGAAGAATACAATTGGAGGAAGACCCTGGACGACTAATTTACGAAGGTGCCACTGAAAAAACTAAACTCACACTAGTTGATTACAATAGAGCTGGAACCCCATTAGTTGAAATTGTAACCGAGCCAGATTTTGAAACTCCTCACCAAGTTAGAGAATTTTTGAACATACTTTCAGACTTGCTCGAAAATTTGAATGTGTCAGATCCCGGGCTAGAAGGTGCAATGCGTGCAGATGCTAATGTGTCAATTGAGGGGGGTTCAAAAGTTGAAATAAAGAACATCGGTTCATTTCATGATTTAGAGAAAGCTGTTCATTTTGAAATAACAAGGCAGCAGAGTCTTGCAGAACGAAAAATCGAGATTATTCAAGAAACTCGGCATTGGGATGAGGGACGAAAAATCACTGTTTCAGCAAGAACAAAGGAAGAAGAGGCTGAATACAGATATCATCTGGAGGCAGACATACCATGGGTTAGAATTGATGATAACACAAAAAATCAATTGCAAGTACATATGCCTGAAAGCATCAGTTCCAAGAAGGAACGATACGTTTCAAAATATGGTATTACATCACAGGTTGCAGGCATCTTATCTTCAGACAGGTACTTTTCTGAACTTTTTGAAAAGGCAAACAACGAAACTAATGCAAAGGATATCGCAAATATGATTACTACAGATATTATGGGATTGCTTGATACACGTGAAAAGCGTGAAATGTCAAAACTAGAAGGAGATCATATTTCAGATTTAGTTGAATACATCAAATCAAATAAGATTACCAGAGCCTCTGCAAAATTAGCTCTGGATGAGGTTATAAAAAATGGAAAACAATTATCAGAGATAATTGAGGATCTTGATTTGGGTCACGTTTCAGATGAAGCTACATTATCTGACATTATAACAGAAGTCTTAGACGAAGAAGTAAAAGCAGTAGAAGACGCAAAACAAAATCCTGATATAGTTAACTTTTTGGTAGGAAAAGTTATGCAAAAAACACACGGAAAGGCAGACCCAGAATTAACATTAACCCTTTTGAAAAAAAATCTTGGTTTATAAAATCATTATTATGGTTTAGTACTTGTTTATCCATATCGATAGTTTATTCCCTTTTCTCCTCGTGGATGTTTCCAATCAGTTTGCTCAGAACATGTTCCACATTCAATACACCCCTCATGCTGTATCGTAACTTGACCATTTTCTTCACTATAACATTTAGTTGGACACAACATAACTAACTTTTTCATAAAATCACTATCGGGGTTTAGTACTTTGATATGAGAAACTTTATCATCATTATAATTCAGCTTTGCAATACGATCTGCAAGTAATGGAATAGAAGGCGTGTAGGATGAAGAAATGGTCTTTCCACTTCGTTCGGCAAGCTCGGTTGGTACTTTTACATAGCTTTCTTGTGATTCTATCACTGGAAGCAGACGCTCATAGCCTAAAACATTTACAAACTTTGCTGCCATACTTCTAATTGCCCCGCTTGACATGAGTTTTAGGACTAGGCTGTGCTTTGCACTCAAAATGTCTTTCGGCACATCTTTTGTGGCATCAATAAAGATTTTCAGATATTCTTTGTCAATCTCTTTCATGTCTTTTGTGTATGGACTTTCTTCAATTGATTTTGTGTAATATTCACCAAGATAACCTTGAGAGAAATTATTCTTTTCTAATGCCCTCGCAATCGCGTTGGCAGCTCGTACTCCATCATCAATTCCTACGTTAAGACCTTCAATTCTTGGACCGACAAAAACTCCTCTGCCGGCTGCATCACCTACAAACAAGACATTCTTGTGGTAGGGTTTTTTCATTCTACAGCGTTTTCCGTCAGGAATTAATTTTGCGCCGTATTCATCCTCAACATAATCTGTTTTAAACTGGACTCCGTACTGAGATGACATCTTTTCGCGAGTCTCAGATAATTTTGATTTGATTTCATCCTCAGAGTTAAATTTTCCAGTCTTGATCAGCTCTTTCCTTCTGCTTGAAGAAAGATACACATCACGAATTTCATACCAAGTTTTTATCAGCTTTGTTACAGCAAAACGGATCTGCATCTGTTTTTCCTTCTCTAAGGTCTTGTCAATCTTTCCCCTTACCGGTACCTCATCTTTGATTAACTCAGTAATCATTGGATTTTTTAACAAAGCGTCTAGCAGTGTATTGGGCTCTATTGGACTGTCTAAAAGAGAGTCAAAGTGATATACTGCACCAACTGATAAGGTGTCGCGGTTTGTGTAAAGGAATCCGCCTCCTAGATGGTTTAGTGTGATGTCGCCTGCAAAAAGATGAGCTTCTCCATCATCCGCTCCGATTGCAAATGTCTCGTTAATTATATCTTCAGGTAATTTTACAATAGCTTTAACACCTTGATACAACTGTACTGCTGAAAATTTTGGTCTTGCACGGGTAATCTGTGCAACTTCGGAGTTTACACCATCAGCCGCTATTACTGCCTTTACTTGAAACTCATCTAACTCATCAGTCTGAATTATTGTTCTTTCTTTTTCATCATCCCAAGAAATGTTATTTACATGAACGCCAGGAACTATTCCACCGCCACATTTTTGCGCACTTTCATCAGCACTTTGTGCAAACCAGGCATTTAGCTCGTTCATAAGAACTGAGTAACCAAAATTTGATTGGTATTCATGCGCTGCTGTGAGATCCATAGAAAAAACTTTGTCTTTTGAAGTTGCGTGCAGAAGATACTTTGTAATTTTTCTTTGCAGTGGTGCCTCATCGACAAAGTTTTGTCCGTAAATATCTTCTACATTGTAGACTCTTCCCTTGTTTGGTTTTTTTGAATAAAGGATTCCACCAGAAATATTTTTTACACCTACCTTTTTACCTGCCTCAAGTAGGACTGCCTGTTTGCCCAAAGTTGATAACTGTTTTAGTGCAGCCAAGCCAGCTGAACCACCACCAATGATAGCTACGTCATACTTTTCCATTAAATCATCCAGCCTGTACAACTTGTTGTTGTTTTTTGAGCTCTTCAACTAATAGTGGTATAACATCTTCCATCCTTCCATTGATGAAAATATCACATTCATTCTTTATTGGCGAATTCTCATCTGGATTTATTGCAACAACAAACTCTGAATCCTGCATGCCTGCTATATGCTGCATCGCTCCACTTATTCCAATTGCCACATAAAGCATCGGACTTATTTTACTTCCACTCGTTCCAATCACTCTAGCTGGAATCATGTAAGTCGAGCTGATTGCTTGGCTTGCAGGCAGCAGCTTTTTTGAAATTGGTAACGAAATTCCTATCTCTGCATCTAGTTGTTTGGCAAGTTCAACTACAAGCTTTATGTTTTCATCTGGGGCATCTTTGATTCCTCGTCCAAAGCTTACAACGGCTTTGCGAATTTCAAAGTCAACCTCACTTTTGACAATTTTATGACTTAGAACTTTTACTTTAAGATCATTTTCTTCTATTTTTGGTTCATAAAATATTATTTCTCCACTCCTTTTTGGGTCTGGTTTGATGGGCTCAAAAACACCAGGTATGATACTACAACCTTGAGGATAGTATTCACGCTTTATTGATGGGGTTGTGTTATTGAGGCAAAGAATTGTTGTCCACAAAAATCCTGAAAAATCCGGTCTGTACATTTCTAGAGTTTTTTTGAAGAGAGTTGGTTTACCTTCTGTCTTAATTTGATGTGTTACCGTCATATCGTGAATTACGAGTTTGTTAATATCCGAAGCAAGACCTGACTCTAACTCTACTAGTACGGTAGATGATAAATGTCTGCCAATGCTGTCTGCTGCAAAAAATATGTAACGCGGTTTTTTGAATTCTTTGGCATAATCTGGCTCAATCCTTGACGCGATCTCTTTGTCTAAAGCAATTTGGCTAATTACTTTGGTATGAATTGTGTTTCTCAAATCTTTTAGCTCTGGATGATCAGCACAAACTACTGCGTCTGCACCATATTCAATCAACTCTTTAGAAAAATCCTTAATATTATTCCCTAAGATTACTGCAACTATTTTTTCATTTGATGAATACCTTGCGTTGAAATCATCAAATAGTCTTCTTGCCTCTCCAAGCATTTCAAGACTTACAGGAAGAATCTTTCCATCAATGTGTTCTATTACAACATAAACATGGCGATAGTTTTCTTCAGTCATTTAATCACCATCGCAGAGAGCGCCTCTCTCATCTTAGCAACAACTTTGCGTATGTGTTCTGAATTTGAACCATCAAAAACCTCGGCCTGTCTTGTGGCCTTTCCTTTTGGTATGCGCTCTACTTGGTATACTATAGTTGGTGAGCCGGCAAGCCCTACTAATGTTTTATCAACACCAAGCTCATCAATATTGAAAACTTTGAGGGATTGCTTGAAATTTCTGGCTCTCTCGTAAGCCTCTTTTTGATATTTTTCAAAAGCGATTCTCTGAGAAACAGTAGTGAAATTTGATTTGTAGGAAGGATCAATTGTGAGAAAGACTGGAAGCGGAGCTTCGATTTCTTCGATAACATTTGGTACGCCATTTAAGGTCAGCAAACACTTGGCCACAACGGTTCTTTTTTCTAAATTTACATCATAACTAATGACATTTCCAATAAATGTGAATCCTAGCTTCCATGCAGTTTGTGGACCTGTCTGGCCCGTCTCACCATCAGAGGCTCTGTGTCCAGAAAACACAATGTCCATCTTTCCTTGCATTTTTTCTATGCCTGTTTTTAGAGTCTCGGCAGTTGCTAGTGTGTCTGCCCCTGCGAAAATTCTATCACTATACAGATGAAGTACATCTGCATCACAAGTTTGCTGAGCTTGCTGCAAAGCTATGTCCGCCCATGGTGGGCCCATTGAACAAACAGAAATCTTTGCACCGTACCTGACCTTGGCATAAAATGCAGCTTTAGCAGCTATTCCACTGTGAGGACCTAGTGTGCTTTTTGTTTCATTTCTATTGAGCGTACCATCAGGCTTGTAGCTTACATTTCCTTCAGAAAAATCTGGCTCTAATTTGACAATTACGGCAAGATTTAGCGGTTCCATGATTTGTCCATATGGCAGTGTATTATATTTTTTCAGTCAATTTTAAAATACTGTGAGCAATATTTTCAAACTGAGTTTTTTTTTCCAATGATACCATTAATACATCATTTTCCATAGGAAAGCTCATCACAATGAGTTTTTCTCTAAATGACATGGAGAACTTTACTTTTCCAAGATCATCGTCAAATTCACGTCTCATCTTAACTCTTAGTGCAAGCTCCATGTAGAGCATTTCGTCTCTTTTCCTATCTCCAAGCTGTTTTTTACTTGGTGTCATACCACCAGCAACTAGCCTGCCTTTTGAGTTAATTACACCTGCAAATCTAACCTTGGAATCAATTTTCTGAACTAACGTACACAGATTTTCATAATCCATAGTTAACGATCTGATGCGATCTATTTATTGCGATCTATTTATGGATAATTACATGGAAAATGAATCTAACATCACTGATTATTATAAAAAAACAGCGATGTTTTGGTCCGATATGATTGCAATGATGTCATCCAAACCTACAACACTTTCTGCTGTTGGACCATTGCGTAATCTTTCATCTAACTTGAAGAAAATTACAAGCGAACTAACTGAGGCAAATAAGGAGATTGTAGAATTTAATAATTTTTTAATTGAATACTATAAACAATTAGCTGACACGTGGACTGGCGCTCAAAAAGAAGTATCATCAAGGATAACTAAAATACCGCAAAATGAGGAGGGTCTTGAAGCTTACAAAAGAGTTTGGATTGACATTTTTGAGAATAATTTTACTGGATTATTTGATTCTAAAAAATTCTCAGAAAATTATAACAGTCTTATTTCGACGGAACTTGATCTTCTGAAAAGATGGAATGCAATAACTGATGTAATGTTAAAGTCTGCTAATTTGCCAACCAAGGAGGAGATAGAGGAAATCTATGAGGAGCTTCATAATCTGAAGAATCGAATTTCAAAGCTAGAGTCATCTAAAAAGAAAGCTTGAAAAAATGTCAGAAAATAAATTTAACCCAAAAATCATCGGCGATTTTCTAAATTTTAGCCGTAACTTTACAGAGGCTCCAATGAAAGCCTCTGTGCCACATGAGGTTAAGTTAGGTTCAACACAATTTGATGTCGCATACAAGGAAGATAAAATGCGCTTACTGCATTTCAAGCCGCTTACATCAAAGCAAGTTCGTACACCATTACTTATCTCATATGCAGTTGTTAACAGGTATCACATTTTTGATATTGACCCAAAGAAAAGCTGGGTAAAAAACTTGCTTGAGCAAGGATTTGATGTTTATTTGATTGATTGGGGAACACCATCTAAGATTGATAAATTTCTAGGGTTTGACGAATACGTAAATCGTTACTTGGATAACTGTGTGGATTTTATTTGCGATGAAACTAATGTGGACAAGGTATCAATTCAGGGTTATTGTACAGGTGGAACATTAGCAACTGTATATTCATCACTTCATCCAGAAAGGGTCAAAAATTTAATCGCAACTGCACCAGTAATTGATGGTTGGAAGGATACGACAGTGGTGAGTAACATTGCAAAATATTTTGATGTTGATAAATTGGTTGATACGGTGGGAAATATGCCGCCAGAGTTCATCTATTTCTGTTTTTCAATTTTGAAGCCGTTTGAGCAGGGTGTTGAAAAATACATAAAATTTTTGAATAATATTGATAATGAAAAATATGTTGACAGTTTCCTTAAAATCGAAAAATGGTTGGATGAAACCCCGCCTATTCCTGGCGAGCTTTTCAGACAGTGGATAAAGGATATTTATCAAGATAACTTATTGATACAAAATAAGATGTATGTTGGGAATAAGCATGTCTCATTAAAAAATCTCAATATGCCGGTTTTTACCCAGGTTGCTATTGGTGATCATTTAGTTTCTCCAGAATGCAGTATGCCTTTACATTATGCAGTTTCAAGTACTGACAAGACATTGAAATTATATCCTACTGGACATGTTGGAATGATAGCTAGTTCATTCAGTCAAAAAACCGTTTTACCAGAGCTTGGCAAGTGGCTCAAAGAAAGGTCATAAATAAAAAAAGGTGACATTCACACTAGTATTTTGGTGTGAATGCGGTTAACCAAGATTGCAATACACCTTTGTTAAGTTCAGCAAAAGCCTTTGCATTCTCGTTGAAGGTCTTGATATTCTGTCGGGTAGCATCAATTGTTGCTAGTGCTATCTTGTTTTGAACATCTTGAACCTTGTTAATCTGCTCGTTTGTTTTGTTTACAGCATTTTCTGTTGCTTCTGGAAGTGCAGTGTTGATTCCGGTCTTGTTTGCAAATTCTCTTTGCAAAGCAATAGTTGAATCTACAATGTTCTGAAATGCTTCAGTGTATTCTTGCTGTAAGCTTGTAACAGATGTTTGGTAGTTTGGGAATGATTTCTCAGCAGATTTAACCTGTTTTTCGACAGTTTCTTCTACACTTGAGAAAACGTCATTCTTGACATTATTGTTTGATTCGTTACTCATGGTGTGCTATAATTGGGGTTGTTATATATATCTAGTGGTAATAAAAACCATTTATTACCATTTACTACCATTTCAATTATTCTTAGGATTGACTGGAATAACAATAACTTGTACTAAATCGCCTTCATTCATACTAAGAGCCTGCCTTTCTGCCTCAGGAATTGAAATCCTCCCATTGCTGCCAACACTAGTCTTGAAAGCACCCCATGAGAGAAAGTTTGGCATCATATTTTGCAGATTGAAGGGATTTTGAAAATTTGTCTGAAACGGATTCACATTCTTCGTGAAATCAGACTGCATCTTAGATGCATTTTCTAGCCACTGTCTGAATAATTCAGCTGGATCATATGGGTTTTTCTTTCCTTCCATTACCATCAATGGGTAAATTGCCTTATAAAATGATCGTTAATTAAGAAAATCTGACACGATTTGAAAGAATACATTTGGTTTTTCTGCATATGGTACATGTCCGCATCCTGTCATCTTGTAAAACCTGCAATCATTTATACCTGAAACAAAAGATTGTGCATATTCAATAGGGATTATAGGATCATTTTCACCCCAGACAATTAGTGTTGGAATTGTGATTAATTGTAATTTTTCAGTGATTATCTGGGAATTACTCAGTCCTAGAAGGGTTGACATAAAGGCCATTTTTGCATTTGGTAATTGCATCCTTTCTACAAATCCAGAAACAATCTTTTCGTCTATCTTCTTCCTGCCAGACATGGCTTGGAATGCGTTCAAGGCAGAATCAGTATTTGGGTATAATGCAGCTGAAATGTATACATCTAATGCAGGTGTTGAATGTTTCATGACACCAGATGGTGAAACAAGAACAAGTTTTTTCACATTTACATCATGATTTATGATAGATTCAGCAGCAATTTGACCTCCAAGCGATGAGCCAATAACATTCAGCTCTTTAATTCCAACTTTGTTAACAAATTTGGATACAAATTCTGCAAAGTAATCCGTTGTATAATCAACCATTGGCTTATCACTATACCCAAAGCCAATAAGGTCTGGAACAATAACTTTGAATTTTTTAGCAAAAAGTGGTATTACATATTCCCATCTTTCCGCAGAAGCCCCAAGGCCATGAAGCAAAAGAAGCGTATCCTTCGAAGTTCCTTTCTCAAAATAGCGTATTTTATTACCATCAATCTCAGTTGTTTTTACTGTCATTGTTAGCTCGCTTGAAATGGCTAAAATATAAGATTTTATGGGTTCAGTAATTGATGATTTTCACTAGGATTATTCTGCTTACAAGTTATTAGACTTGGAACACTAATTCAGGCATGAATATGGTCTTTCTGTATTTGGCAACAGGCGTTATTGTAGGAATTTTAGGTGGTATTTTCCTTGTATCGTTTTTCTATAATCCAGAAAGTCTGTTTATGCCGTCTTAGGTTTTATTCAAAGCTATAATTCTTTAGCAACCAGTGGCAAAAAGGCACCAGCATCAGATACAATTCCTAATGCTTGCCATGTGCCACGATCCATCAATTTTGTAACAGTTGGCTGGTTTATGTCAACAACTATCACTTTGACATTAGCAGGAAGCATATTTCCAGTTGCAATTGAATGTAACATGGTAGCCACCATTATGACCAACGATGCACCCTTTAGAATTTCTTTGTATTTTTTCTGAGCCAACTCAACATCGGTAATCACATCAGGCAAAGGGCCATCATCACGTAATGATCCAGCCAAAACAAATGGTACTTTCTTTTTTACACATTCATACATTATTCCTCTTGTTAGCTTTTTTGATTTTACCATTTTTTCGATAGAACCAGCCTTAAAGACCGCATTAATTGCTTCCATATGATTTCTATGACCCCTTACAGCAAGCGTTCCATCACGGATATTCATTCCAAGAGATGTTCCCAGCATTGCATATTCAATGTCATGAACTGCAAGCGCATTTCCAGCCAAAACTGCATCGATATATCCATGACGAATAAGTGTTGAAACTGATTCAGTTGCACCTGTATGAACAATTGCAGGACCGCCAACTAGAACAATTTTACCACCGTTCTTTTTGGTACGTCGTATATCCTCTGCAACTTTTTTAGCTATATGCTGTGTTGGTCTTTCACTAGAGCTTCCGCTTCCCATAAATTCAAATACATTCATTCCCTCTCGAGGTCTTTCCGGGGGAATTATTTTGACGCCATTTTCTCCTACTACAATTTTATCACCTTTTTTTATCTGGCGAATAGGGATACACATTACTTTTTTGGCTTTAATAATAATACATTTGTCCATCATCATATTGTCCACATCAATCCATTTGTTGTTAAGGAAAATCTGCGTTGGATTATTTGTGGTGCTATAAAAATTATCAGGCATCACCATATCTTTTGTTGCAGACTTTAACATTACATTTTTTTGAGTTTTGGATGTGGCACCTTGGCGATAAACATAGTTTAAGATTGTGCCTAAGTTTTTTGCGTTCTTTCCAGTTACAAGCAGTTTTGCATAACTTTCATCCTTCTTCTTCTTACCTACCTGTATATCTAAAACCTCAAACGAGCCACCATGATCCATAATCCCATCAAAGACCTTTGTCAGGATTAGCGAATCTATAAGATGTCCGCGCAGTTCTATTTCGGATGAAAATTTCTTCATATGTTCACCTAAATTATTGGTAAGTAAAACGTTACGACAAAATAATTTGATTATCAGCTATACTGGGAGGCTAACCTCACCACTATATTCTTCAATGTTATCTGATTTTAGCGAGTCTATGATGTTGGTTTTTTCTTCATCAGACAATCCTTGGACAATCGTCTTTGCAATGCCATTTTTATCACATAACACAAGAAGGTAGCCACCATCATCAGTTACGACAAATCCAGATGCACCATTTACAACTGCATACAAATTTTCTTCGCCAACGGGTTCCCAGACATTTGTTTTGTTGTCCTTTAGCGCCAATGCAGGCATTGCCTTGCCATTTGCAAACTTGTTAAGATACTCTCTTGCATCGCTGACGCGTTTCTGTCCAGCTTTTAGAGCCATAAAATACTGCATGCTATATCATCTCAAGACCGCCTTTTATTATTTGATTTTTTCTTAGGATGACGATTACTCTTTTTTTTCTTTGGTAAAGCGTAGTAATCGGCTGCAGCAATTTTTGGGTTTAAAACTTGCATTACATGTTTTTTAATATTACTGTTTTTCTTTTTTGATTCGTTATTCTTTTTTCCAAGAAAGTTGAAAAAACCCATAATGATAAATTAGATATTATATGATAAATATTATTCTATAAAATTAGAAAGGATATTACGTAAATTTTTGTTTTTAATTTCCTTCTTTGCAGTATTGAAGAAAGTTTGCAGTTTTTCTTTTGAAATTCCTTTGTCTTGGTAAAATTTTGCTTGAAATGCCATTTCCAATTTATCAACATCATGTATTAAGCTGGCTTCCTGCGAAGAATTTTTTTGGTATTCATTCCATGTTTCAAAATATGGTTCAGCAATTTTACTTGGAAGGTTTTTTAAAATTTGTTTCATCGCAAGATCTTCTTTGCTGATTTTTTCATTTTTTGCAATATGATCTGGAGTTATGTCACCAATAACGGATTCAGCTAAATCATGTAATAATGCCATCCTGATAATTTTTTCACTGTTTAATCCCTCCAAATCTGATAAAATCATTGACATTACTGAAGTTGAATAACTGTGGTCTGCAACAGATTCTGGATTATTAATTCCAAGTTTTTCTTTCCAGCCCTGTCTTGGAATATTTTTTAACTCCAAAACTTTTTGAAAAAAATCTTCAATCATTTTATTTATGCCATTATTGTTTTGAAAGGACAAGCTTAAATTCGTAACAATTTGAATTGCCGATATGCCAGGGTAGCTCAGCCTGGGAGAGCACTCGGCTGAAGACCGAGCTGTCGCGCGTTCAAGTCCCGCCCCTGGCACCAATTTTTGTTAATATAATGAAAAATCATAATATTTTAATACAAGATATCGTATCATTTTCTGAATTTCTTATGAAAGCTAAAAAGGCTAAAGCAGAAAAGTCAAAATCTAAGGAGACTGGAAAAAAATCAACCAAGAAAAGAACAAAAAAATCAGCTGATCTGTTAGATGATACAGGTATTGTACTAATAGATGATGATATGAAAATAGATGCGGAAAAGGAATTGGAAGAACGTAAAGCATATTTGGAAGAAGCCCGTTCTCAAGAGACTTCTGACTAAACTAAATCTTTATTCGTTTTAAGATGCAATATGAAATATGCGAGCACTAAGTTTGATCATGATTAAGCCTGGTACAATTGATAAAGTGATAGAACTGCTTTCAAAAAAACGTAAGATTGCAAAAGAGATATTACCAGTAACTGGTAGAGCTGATGTTTGTGTTCTTATGCATGGTTCTATTAACGATATTAACACCACTGTTATGGATTTTAAAAAGATTGGTGATATAGTTGCAACCGAGACTCTAATGGAAATGGAGGTTGATCTAGGTTGGTAAAAGCAATCGTATTAGTAAAATCGCCTAAAAAACTCATCGCAGCAAGATTGAAACGGGTAAATTTAGTATACGAATCTTTTCCAGTTAGCGGACAGTTTGACGCAGTAGCAGTGATTCAGGTTGAAAGCTTGGCCCAGATTAAAGATGTTGCTACTAAGATTCAAAAAATAAATGGGGTAGTAAGAACGGAAACTATGGTGGAGGTACAGTAATAAAGAATTTACAGTAGGAGTTGTTAGATGATTTATGAATGTTAAAAAAGTTGGTAATGTTATATTGGCAGTAAAGGATCTGGATAAATCAGTTGAATTTTATAATAAAATTTTAGGCATGCCAATAAAAAATAGGAGGGAAAACTGGGTTGATCTGGGACAAGGCGGTGCGTTACTTAGTCTTCATCCTGCTGATGAATCATCACCACATTTAGGTACATCAGTGGATAACGGTGTTCTGATTGGTCTTCTGGTAGGAGATGTTGCTTCTGCTGTTGAAGAGTTAAAATCAAAAAATATCAAAGTGCATAGAGATATTCAGGAACGTGAAGCTGGAATAAATGCAATTATACTCGATCCTGATGGTTACATGATTTCGTTGTTTGAACCAATCTTTACTGCTGAAAAAAATATACAATCAGGCGGTTACATAGGATTTACTCCTGCGTAGAATTTTTTTTGTAGTTAAAGACAAATTATTTACACTAATTTAAAGAGAAAATGGTTCATTATCGCCTTGGCGATTACGACGATTAGAATTTAGAATTTGGTGTGAAAATTATGTATGATAGAATTCGTGTTAATAATGATAATTTCTTTTTTGATGTTTTCATGTCTTTGTAGTTTAAATTATTATTTTTTATTTTCTAATTTCTTTTTTAATTCTAAATTTTCTTTAAGAATTTTTTCCTTTTCTTCTTTTAGTAGTATAACAGAATTTTCTTTTGAATACATTGGATGTCCAGGGGGAATTAATTTATCCAGAGATATATTTAGAAGACCTGCTGCCATCTGTTGATACATTTGTACAAAATTTTCTAGTTTAGGAGTTAATGCAGCATTATCAACAGACATCTTTTCTTTTAGTTTGGGTGTATTTACTAAACCCTTTGGGATGCTTGCATTTGGTGGATAACGAATTGAATCAGGTGCCAAAGCAGAAAAATCTGTTGTAATACCATACATGTTGAAAAGTCTTTTTGCCGTGAAATAATCCATGTTTTTCAGAATATGTTGGCATATTTGTTCTTTAGTACACGTAGAAGATATAGCATGAGGTAAAGACAAGAGTTGAGTTCTTATCAATTAGAGTTGATCGCTGATCCTTATAGCGATCATATGTTTTTTAAAAAAAATGATTCAGGGACAAAAAAAGAAATGCCTAAAATGTAAAAAAGATATACATCCAATGGAATTGCATAAACTTGTGATGTATGTTATTGAAGATGAATTTACAGAGCATCATTACGAACATGTTGAATGTCCTGAGAAGTTTACGATCTGATCATAAATTTATGCAATAAATTTTACGATATGGTATGAGATTAGGGAGTAAAACGGACGACGAGTTTTTGATTAAACTCAATGAAAAAAATAGTCAGATTCAAAGCATTTTTCATGAAAAAATCAAGGAAATTGCAAAAAAACATTTGGTAGATGTTATGATGCAGGAGGGTACTGTAAAAAAACAGGAAACTTTTGAAGTAGAGAAAATCAATCAGATTTACAATAGATTTGCTAATGGATTACAGGCCTGGACGTTGGAAGGTATTTCAAGCACTAATGATGAGGGTATTAGAAGAAATTTTATCAAATTAAATACTAATGCTGATGACTGTAAAATTTCATTGCATCTTTCTATACAATACCATGTTGTATTATTTTATCAGCCAAACTATGAAGTCATGAAAAAGCAAAAAGAATTGTCAGATTTTATGGACATGACAAAAAAACAAGAAGGTGAACTTACTGAAAAAAGTGATCATGTAATACTTGAAAAATTAAAAGCTGAAGGATACAAGGATCTGGATACCCAGAATCTTTTTGAAATTTTCTATAGTGATGATAAAATTAGAGAAAAAATAATGAGTGAAATTGAATTACAGACTGACGGTGATTTACAAAAAATCAACCAGCGTAAAGAAGGTCTCTTAAAAGCATTGGATGACTTGCTTCTTGAAACATATCAAATGGAGCCTGTACTTATTGATGAAGCAAGACTTGTGACAGGCGAGGAAGGCTGTGTATGTAATATAGACATTGAAATGATTGAAAATGGTCAAAAAAGTGGTGTGTTTGATTCTAATCAAGTTTCAAGTAGTACAAAAGAAAAAATCAGCGCTTTGATTGATCAAGTTCTGGAAGCTATTACCTAATCGGTCTTCAACATAATTATAGTCTTAGAATGTGTCTCGTTTATAATATAATGAGATATTAGTTATTTTTGAACCTATCAAATCTATTAATTTGGAATAGAATGCTATAGCTACAAATAACCAATTAAATCAAAAAAATAGGAATTACATGAGCGTTACATATGATGATATTGTAAATGCACAAAAAATACAAGATAATGTGATCAGAAAAACATCTCTTACCTTTTCAGATACATTTACTCA
>Ga0208748_1000204_pt1 | contig 30829 bp, 22 predicted proteins | sample Knorr_S7_td_Bott_FD_185599 | JGI IMG/M metagenome (GOLD analysis project Ga0208748, IMG submission 185599) | Marine microbial communities from Southern Atlantic Ocean transect - Knorr_S7_td_Bottom_ad_4513_LV_A (SPAdes) (version 2) | ecosystem: Environmental > Aquatic > Marine > Oceanic | place... | reverse complement strand
AAAAATTAAAGATAAAAAATGTTTTTCTAATGATTCAGAATTAACTATTATGTCTCTTATTGAAGAAAAAATACAACGTATAGAAGCACAAGAAGAGATTCTATTAATTAAATATAAAGGCTTAATAGATATAATTAAAGAGGATTTATCTGAAGGTGAAGAACCTAATATTAATAGAGATTATGGAAAGTTATATGAATTTATTAAAAAAGATAATTTAGATATTAATCTTTTAGAAAATGACAACGAATCCTTAAAATTATTTTTAGACTCACTTGGTATTGACTGGAAACATGGTAATCCAAAAGAAGAAATAAAAATTGCATATAAAAGAATGGAAAATGAAAATATTGAATTACCTCAAAATATAAATTCAAATTATAAAGATAATCAACGAATTGATAAAATAAAACAAGAACAAAGAGAAAATCTTGAAGATGAAAAATATCAAGATGGTTTTTCTAAAATTAAAAGTAGAAAAAAGAATTAGTTCATACCCTAAATAATCTTGGTAAACCTATATAATTATTATGTGCATAGTATGTATTTAAGTCAATAAAAAAGTCTCATTAAGTAAAATGTATAACATTTAGAGGCTTTTAATTAATTATATATGAAAAAATAAATAAGAAAATGATACAGTAATTATATTCAAAAAACCCACTATGTAAATTAAATATTTTAAACATATATATATGTATTTTTTTTTATTATTTTTCATATTGTATGTTCCTTTATATTTTCAAGTTCTAATAAAAATTTTCTTTTATTTTCCATTTCAACATCGCAAGTATATTCGATATCTGAATAATAATTTTTTGATATCTTGATTTTTCTTGTTACTTCAAATATATTGAAATTCTTTATTGCATATATATATTAAGATAACCATCTTTTACCATATATCTCATACATTGATTGTCTTCATATTTTTTTGTTAAGATTTCAATAATTTTTTTTTTGACTTGTTTCTATTGGATATAAACTAAAAATAATATTAGAAACAGCATGAATAAAAGAGTATATTAATATTAATTTAATTGTACTTTTAATTATAAATATTATTTTTTTCATTAAAAATGATAATTTTTCTTTCATTTTTTTTTATTCCTTTTATTTTATTACTGGAGATAAATATTTATCTATTAATAAATCTGGATAAGTTATATACCATTTACTTGATTTGCAATTTATTTGAAAAAGTTATTTACTAAATTATCTATTAAATATATTAATTTTTCATGAGTTGTTCCACTATTTTAAGGCTCATTAAAATCATTATATATGTAAATATTTGGTTTTGTAGTTTTTTTTAATATAATTTCATTATTTTTTTAATTCTAATTTAAATTTTTTATCATATATATATATTATTAATATTGAAATTATTAATTCAAAAATATAACCTATAAATAATATTTCATTACCTGCATGTCCAAAAAATGCGCTAATTATAATATGTATTAGAATAGCAAAAATTACAATGATTAAACCAGTTAAGTTATCTAACCAGTCACTTAAGTAAATGAAAAAATAATAAGTCATTAAAACAATATTAAAACCAGAAAATAAAAATCCAAAATAAATTAGCTCAAATAATACATTTAATAATGAATCTTTATTTTCTATACCCATATATGTAAAAAAACAAAAGAGAATAAATATGAGAATTGACAATATAAACAATCCTTTAAATAACACATTCTTTAATATTAATGATAATTTCATGATATATGCCTTTTAATTTTTATATTATTTATTAATCCAATCATCTTTCCAATTTTTGCCACGTTGATCATATGGAACAGGATTACATAAAAATGGTATACCAAATAAACAAATTTCTTGTGGAAATAAGTTACCACCATAAAATATAGGTTGAAGCCCCATCTCTTCAAAAGCAGTTATATGATAAAAATCAATGCTATCACCAAGTGTACAACCATTTTCATCTATTTTACCAATTTGTCTTAACTGTTTATCATAAAAAATTAATTTTTTTCTTAATCCTTCGTAAATTTCTGATTGAGATTTACTTGTTTTTCCTGATAACCATGCCTCCCTTATTGCTATATTAGTTAATTTATTAACAATTATATCTTCTCCTATACATATATTATATGCGGTTTTATAATAATCAGCGTTTGGGTTTGAAACCAGTTGTTCTTTATAATAATTACATACAGAAGTATTACCTTCACCATTCCAATCCCAAGCTTCTAAACCTAATGGATCAATAAAATTAATAGGATTCCCTGCAACATAAGCATAAGTATTTATTCCACCATTTAAACCTATTGGATCTGATTGTAAATATCTACCTAAACTTGCATCATAATCTCTATGATAATTATAGAAGTAACCTGTTTCTATGTTCTCATATTGACCAGTAAACCTTATTAGGTTACTTACAGAACCATTCTCATTAAATAACTCACCGAATGGTGTGAAATCTCCACTCCATACAATATTCTTATTTTCATCCGTAAATAATCTTGGCATACCCATATAATTATTATTTTATTTTATTTTTGATATACAATATCATAAATACAATCAATGGTATTATTTGAAATAATAATAAAAACAATAATAAACTTTCTGGCATTTGATTTTTATTTGCTCCTACTGCTAACATTAAGGTCGGGGATAAGAATATAATATTAACAAAATTAATAATAATTGATGATATTGCAAAACTAAAACCATTTTTATACGTAAAAATACATAACAAACCTGAAAGTCCACTTAAAAAATAACCAAATGGTATGAATATACCTATAATTGCAAATACTAATGCGGCTATACCTAATCCTTTTGACATAAATTTCTCCTATTTTTATTTATTATTTAACAAATATTTTTGATAATTTGTTTCTTCTTCTTTTATTCTTTTTTCAAGTTCTATTAAAACTTGTTTCTTTTTAAAATTCCAATCTGTTGACCAAATTCTAAAGAATGACCACCCTTTACTTTCTAATATTTTTTGTCTATTAAAGTCTCTATCTTTTGCAAAAAGACTACTATGATATTGAGCGCCATCACATTCTATTGCCAAAATATATTTCTTTCTATCTTTTGATAAAACACATAAATCAATTTTAAATCCATTAGAAGCAACTTGTGTATGAGTTTCATAACCAAGCTTTTCTAATTCTTTATCTACATACTCTTCAAAAGGACTATCATAAATTTTATTTTGATGTTCATAATCTCTTACATGCAAAGTATCATATTCATAACAAAATTTTATTAATTTTTTCAACTTATAAACTTCTCTTGTTTCATCTGCATTAATTTCTGTATGTTTTAAAGAACAGAAAAAATGTATGTGCTCTTTTGCTCTTGACATCATTACATTAATAAAATTAGCGGAATTTTTTCTGTTGTATATAGGAAATTGTTGTCTTAACGTATTATCTATTTTTTTACCATAGACCATTGATATAAATATTATATCTCTTTCATCACCTTGAACATTTTCAATATCTTTAATAAATATTTTTTCAGATCCCACCATTTTTTGATGTTCTTTAAAATATTTTTCTTTTTCTAAGTTTTCTTCAATCATTGATATTATCGTTTCTCTTTGATTTGAATTGCTTACAATTATTCCTATTGATTTCAAATTATTTGTTTTTACTTGTTCTATCATTTCTTCTCTTAAAACATTAATTAATCTTTCCGCTTCTATTTTATTATCGCCATCAAAAAAAGCTTCTTCTGATAAATCATGATAGGTTATTGCTTTGTAATTTGAATCAACAGAAGGAAAAGTCACCAAACTATTATTGTAGAACTCTTGGTTTGAAAACTTTATTAATTCAGGATATTTTGATCTGTAATGCCATTTTAATGATAAGTTATTGTAATAACTTTCACAGAACTCTAATAAAGATTCACAATCATCAACTTTAAAATCACTTTCCTCATTATTTGATTCTTTACCACCAAACCATATAATAGGAGGTAGTTGTTTCTTATCACCTACTATTATTGCTTTCTTACTTCTTAATAATGCACCAATACCATCTACAACTCTTAATTGAGAAGCTTCGTCTATAATTAATAAATCAAACATTTCTTTTTCTTTTGGTAAAAACTTAGATACATTAGTAGGACTTAACATTATACAAGGCTTTAATGACAAAATTGAATCTTTACTTCTTTCGAAAACATTTTTAAAAGACACAAACTGTTGTTTCTTTTTCATTTCTGCTTTTAGTAACGTTAACTCTGTTTCATCTGATTTTCTATTTCCTTTTTGACCTTCATATTTTCTTTCTAATGCCTTATTGAAATATAAACTATCTTCTATTTCATTTAGTAAAACATTCTCAATTGGCAAAGATTTGTGTAAACTCATAATTCTATTTAATATATTGCTATCGAAATTTTTAATTACTTGTAAATTAAATATTTCACCACCTGATAAATATATAAATCTTTTTTCAAACCATGTTTTTAATTCTTCAAAGTTTTTAAAATATTTATGATTTAAAATATAAATCCACTTACTAAAGTAATCTATTTCTTTTGTTTCTTTTAAAAATTCTGTTAATGCATTGTATTGAATTATGTTATAAAAAATCTCTTGATGTTTTTCTAAATTATTTAATATAGACATAATATCATCTTTATTTTCTACCTTGTTAATCTCAAATAAATTAAATACTTCATTTGACTTTGAAAACAATTCTTTATATTTATTTATATAATTATCCATATCTTCTTTATTTTTATGGAGTAAAATAACACTTTCAAAATCTTTATAATCTTTGTATTTATTTTCAAAATTTATATAATCATTTATATTTGAATTAATTATATTTAAAAATAATGACTCTTCAATTTTATATTCATTTAATAACTCTTTATATTTTTTATACTCTTCTATAAAACATTCAATGTAATCAGTATTTTTATCTTTTAAATATTCAGGAATCTGTTTTAAGTAATCTATATTAAAATCAATATTTTTATTTACTAAATCTTCTTCAAAACTTAAATTTATAATTTTATCTGCATTGATTATTATTGTTTCTCTATTATGTTCTAATATTTTTTCAAATTTATCATTATTATCTATTATATAAGACATCATATATAAAAATAGTTTTGAATTATCCTCTTCATTTAATGGATTATAATCAAGTTTTTTACTTTTTATATTTTTTAATATTTCTATTCTTTCTTCTACTGTTTTTATATTTTCTTCTGATATTTCAATTTCTTTTTTATTTAGTATTAAATTATAATCTTCTTTTTTGTTTATTTTCTCTTCATATTCTTTATTAAAATTTACCAACTTTTGTAACTCTTTCAAATAATAAATTGCTGTTTTACCTTTTAAATTTTTCAAAACATTTTTAGTTATATTGTTATATTTTATTGATTTTTCTTTATCAAACATTTTATTTAAAAAACCTGTATTCTCTATAATGAAAATCATTTCATCTATATTCATATCATCTGTATATGATTTTAGATTTATGTATTCTGATAAACTATTTCTTTTATTTATTATTATTTTCTTTAACTTGTTATTTTCATTTATTCTTTCTTTAATATTATTTAAATCTTTTTCTATTTGTTCTATATTGTTTATTTCTAAAAATAAATCAAAGTTTTCAAAATTAGAGATATCAAATAATAATTTTATAAATTCTTTTTTATTCTTATAATCATTTTTTATTTCTAATGGTAAATCAATTTTTGAAAAAACTTCTTGATTAAAATAATCATTTCCAATTTTATAATCTTCTATCTGATTATGTATTTCAATTAAAGTGTTTATATCAATATAATACTCTTTTTCTAACTCTTTCATTATAGATAATGTTTTTATTAAATCCTCAAAAAAACTTTCTTCTTTATTTAATATTTTAACTTTTTCTTTATTATTAAATAACTCTATATTTGAAATTTCAATTATATTATTTATTTCTTTAAATCCATGATTAAAAATAATTTCTTTATAATTATTTTCCATATTGTTAACTAAGTCATTTATTTTGAAAATATCTTCAGCTTTATAATTTAATAATGTTTCATTTTCTTGATTAAATAAATCAATTTCATTATTAATTAATTTCAATTCTTGACTCATTTTATTTAATTCATAATTTAAAATATCTTGTTTTTTAGTTTTTATTGAAAATATAAATTCTTCATAAATATTTAATGACTCTTTGTTATAATATTTTTTTATTTCATTTATGTTTTTTAACAAATTTTCTATTTCTGGTTCTAATATTAATCTTTCATATTCTTCATGATCTTCATATTCATAAATATTAATACTTTTTAAATCGTCTATTTCATTATTTTTTTCTAATTCAAAATATTTTGAAATAATTTCAATATTTGAATGATTAGGAAAGTTTTTAGAAGGTTCATTTAAAAAATGATAATAATCAGATAAACTTTTTTCTTTTAATTTTAATTCTTTCAATAAAGTCTCATAATTTGATACATGACTTTTTTTATTTTTTCCTTTGCCAATCCTTTTATCTAAACTTTCATAGAAATATTTATGATTTTCTTCATGTAAATCAAGACAATAATCAAATAATCCTTTATCAGATAATTTTCTTTTCACTACATCAAGAGCGGCTTTTTTTGCAGAAACAAATAATATTTTTTTATTATTTTTTAATGCATTAGCTATAATATTTGTAATGGTTTGAGACTTACCAGTTCCAGGTGGACCTTCTACTACTATGTTGTTTTTATTATCTATTGCTTCTTTAATAACAGAGTACTGTGAACCGTCTGCTTCATATATCAAAGGGTATTTTTCACCTATATCTTTATAATAATCAGAGTTAATCTCTATTTCCTGTGTATTTTTATTCATTTCATTAGTATCAAACAATGAAGCTATTGGGAAAGAATCATAAGTACCCCAATGTTTTGAATCTAAATCTTGATATATTATAAAGTTTTTAGCATCTAATATTGCTAATCTTACTTTTTCTTTAATTTGCCAATTTGGATTTTTATCTAATATTCCTTTAAATAAACTTTTATATCCTGAATATGTTTTTATATCATTATTCATAAAATCTAAATTATACCCATATTTTGATTTTAATTCTTTTTTCAATGATATATTTTGAAATATATCACCTGACTTTATCATTTTTATTTTATTTTTACTATTCACAGTAACATTTACAGGTATAATTATTAAAGGTGTTTTGTTATCTTCCCAAGAAAATTCTCCAAGTGTTAAAAATAATGAGTGACTTCCATACTCTTCTATTGATCTATTGTTTTCTCTGTTTAACACTTTTATTCTATTTAACGCATTATTAGGATAATCAGGAAGGGTTATTTCAATTTCTTCACCTTCTTTTAAAGTTGATACACTATGGTCTTTATGATAAGTTATCTTTTTAAAGTTTCCATATTTTTTTAAAGGTATTCTTTCTAAATTTGTTTCATATCTATATCTTTCTTCTTCATCTATAAACTTTTCATTAATCATTTCATTTAAATCTTTTTTATTAGGTGATTCAAGAGTTTTTATATCTACACTTTTTTCTGACATTAACGTTTCGAATAAATTTGATATACCTTTTACATTTAAATATATTTTTTTTGTTGTTAATTTGCTTTCTGAGACATCTAAATTTATTAAAGGATTTCTTCTGGTTGTTGGGATTGATTTCTCTCTTTGGGTTTCTATTATTTCCATTAATTCTTTTTTACTCATGCCAAATCCTTTAAAAGTCGTATAGTTATATAGTATAATAAAAATAAAAAAATCAAGGTTTAATTTTATACAATCATTGATTTATTAATACATAAGTATAGTATAAAAAAAGAAAAAGGAATTTATTATGAAAGAAATTGAAGACTTAATCAAAGATATTAAAGAGTTAATTCAAGATACTGAAAAATTAATTAATAATAATTATTACAACCAAGATTTAATTGAAATTATAAAAAAGATAGAGAATACAAAAAATTTAGATAAATATATTGAATATATTAAATCAATAAAAAAAAGAGATAAAGAAATAGAACAAAAAGAAATAGAAAAAAATAAAAATAAAAATAAGAATAAAACTAATTGTATAAGAGAAGCTTACAGTAAAGAAAAAGGATATAATAATATTACTGTTGGAGATATTGATAATGGAAAATACCTTATTGAAAATAATAAAGAATCAATAAAAAATCTTTTAAAAGATATAAAAAAATTAAAATTAGAATTAGAGTTAGAAAAAATAAATAAAAATACAATCTACTTTGGTGCTCCAGGTACTGGAAAAAGTTATAAAATAAAAGAAATAGAAAATTCTTCGAATGAAATTTATAGTGAAAAAAATATTTTTAGAACAACTTTCCATGAAGCATATAGTTATTCTGATTTTTTAGGACAATATAAACCAAGAATGAATGGAAAAGATATTGAGTATTCATATTGTGAAGGGATCTTTTTAAAAGCATTTATAAGAGCATTAAAAAACAAAGATGATTATATTTTTCTAATAATTGAAGAAATAAATAGAGGTAATTGTGCTGAAATTTTTGGGGATGTGTTCAATTACTTGATAGAAATGAAGCGGGTGAAAGTATATATGGAATATCTACTTCGGAAGATTTAAAAGAATTTTTGAAAAAAAATGAAATAGAAAACATTGAAAAAATAAAAATTCCAGAAAACTTATATATTTTAGCAACAATGAATACTTCTGATCAATCTCTTTATCCACTTGATAGTGCCTTTAAAAGAAGATGGGAAATGGAATATATAAAAATTGACTATAACCATGAAAAAATTAAAGATATAAAGATAATGTATAAATCTGGAATTGAAAAAAAATATAAAAAATGTTTAAAAGCACTAAATAAAATAATAGTAGAAGAAACAGGCAGTGAAGATAAACAAATGGGACAGTTTTTTATTAAAACAGACAATAATAATATTGATTATGAAGATATTAAAAGTAAAATCCTTCAATATTTATTTTTTGATGTTTTTAAACATAAAAGAGATGTTTTTTCAACACCACATTTTTCAGAACTTATTTTAAAAGATGATTTTGAAAGTTGTTTCAATGATAATTGTCAGAGTTATTTTACTAATGAAATATAATTATACGAAAATTTTTGAAAAGAGTGATAATGAAAAGATTTTTGGTTTTAAAAAAGAAAAAGATCAATCTGTAAAATTTTATTTACCAAATTTACTTTTTGAAGGAGTAAAAAATGAAAGTGTATTTAAAAAGTTAAGAATTTATATTCAATTATTAATTAAATATAATAAAAAAGAAAGCAATAAATTTAAAAAATCAAGTATTAATGAAAATCATTTACAAGAAATGAATAATTTATTTAGTTATATTCTTTTGATAGAAGATTATGAGAATAATCCTGAGTTTTTTATATTCAAAAAAATAAATTCAAAAAATACCAAAAATATAAATTGGAAGAAAACTATAGATAAAAATGATTTATTCATTATTAATAAAAAACCATTCTATAATACATACTATTCTAAATCAAAAATAAAAGATACAGAACATGATTTCTATCAACTTTATCAAGATAATTTAAATAATGCTTTTGAATTATTTTTGGGATATAAAATATTTCAAGATAAAGAAAAAAGAAAAAATTCAAAAGAGTATAAAAAAGAAAAAATGATTATTAATAACTTTCTTAATAATAGTTTTAAAGATAGAGATATTCAAATAGCAAAAATATTAAAAAATATTTATGATTCAAAAAGTGAAAGTAGTTTTTCAAATGAAAACCTATCATTTTTTGATAATACTGAAAAAATTCAGGACGTTTGGGAAGATATGATTAATGACGTTGTTAAAATGGATAAAATCGAAAAAAATATAAAAAATAATAAAAGAAATGTAGGTTGTTTTAAGTTAACAGATAAAGCAAAAAAATCTGGTTTATTTAATAATGAAGAAAAGAATGGTTTGGCAATTGAAATTGATCATATTAAAATTTTTAAAAAATCAAATAAAATATTAATTTTAGATTCAAAGTTTTATTCAACATATAAAAAAATGAAAAATCCTTATAAAAATTGTCGGCATTATAAAAAGAAAAATACAACTTGCACTACATGTTTGCAAAATATATTAGAAGATTTTAATTCTGCTTCGATTAATAAACAAGAAACTTATAAAAGAATAATTCAAAAAGAAGAAAAATATAAAAATTTTGATGTAAGAAATATTTTTGTTATGCCAAAAATAGAAAAATCTGATTTAGAACCTATTCATTTTGCGGATCATAGACTTAATGAAAATAAAAATAATGCAATATATAATAGAAACGAAGATTATTTAATACATTGCATTGCATTAGACTTTAATGAAGTTGTTAATTTATACCTCAAAGATGAAGAATATAAAAGTTTTATTAAATTATTAAAAGAAATTAATTAGAAAATTTTTTAATTTTATTTTTCATATTACTTTCCTACATAAAAGTAACATGAAAAAAGATAATTAAATCAACTATATTGTTCCATTATATCATTTACAATTTCTTTTCCTGAATCTGATAATATATATTTATCTTTGTTTGTTTTCAAAAATATATTTTTACTATATAAATAATTTAAAATTTCTTCACCATTTTTCAAATTAGAAGCTTTTAGTATATGCACATAATTAGAATTATTTTCAATATCTTTTAAATCTTCTGCTGTTATTCCGTAATGTAGGTTTTTTAATACATCAAATAGTTTACCTTTATCTGAAAGAATATATCTTACTATAATTAACAATGAAGAATAAATTTTTATCTTTTTACTTTGCTTATCAGAAGTTTTACTTGAGTTTTTATCTTTAACATAAAAAAATGTAGGATTATGTACTAATTGAAAACCGCACATTTCATATTGCATTTTATAAATTTCAATATTTTCACTTATCTCTGTAAATAAATCATTTCTTAACAAAGAATTATTTTTATCATCATAAACATATTCGTTTATAATTTCTCCTTTAGTGAATTGGTTAAAAATTAATTGGCTTTTTTTAAAATCAATTTGTTTATTCATTTGCGTCTTCTCCTAAATTATAAACTGGTCTATATGAATATTTTTTGTTATTAAACTCAATATACTTTCTTTTATTATATCCTACTTCAACTTTATTAATTTTTTTTCTTATACTATTGTAAGCATATATGGTAAAAAATATCTTATAATTTTCCATATTGGAACTTAATATTTTATGAACCTTATAAATTAAATCTATTTCTTTATCTTTTTTCATTAATGATTTTTGATTTATTAATAATATTTTTGAAATTAATTTTGTATTTTCTTTGTTTATATTACTTTTTTCTAAAAATAAATCATCGACTTTTTTAATTTCTTCTAATTGCTCTTTATTTAAATTCTCAATTTTATCTTCACTTTTTACTTCTTCATTTTCTAAAAGAATAAAGTCTTCAATTTTTCGCACTCTATTTGTAAAGTCTTCATAATCTACTTGTATATCTGATTTACTAAATTCTTTTGCTTTTATAAAATCGAGGTGATTGAATTTTTTATGAAAATCACTTGATTCTAAGTAATTATTTAGTAATTTTCCATCTTGAAGATTATTTGATATAGTACTTAGATCATTAAATGCTCTTTCAAATGCATTATATATACTTAAATCTTCATTTCTTTTTCTTCTATAATCATTAATTTTTTCATAAACTGATTGAATATCCTTGTGATAACTTTTAAAATTAATTAAGAACCTTTGAACTTCCAGTGCTTCTTTTGTATTTTCAATATCTTCAAAAAATAAAATTATTTTTTTCATTTTATTAATAAAACCATCTTCATTGTTTCTTTCTCTTAAAAAATTAAAAAATGGCTCTATATATTTATCAGACAATTCTATTATTTTTAACATCATTTCTCTTTTAGCATTATTATCATTTACATCGTCTTCTAAAAACTTACTTAAATTATCAGCTTCTTTTGTTATTATATTTCTATTTTTGTCGAAATCTTGTTGAATTACATTTAATTTATTTTTAAGATCTTCAAGAAACAATTCTTTTTCCGATTTACTATATGACTCATAATAATAACTATCTTTTATTAAATGCTCTAAATTATGGATATGATCTATAAAAGATCTTTTAGTGATAGGTTTTGGTTTTATATCTTCACTTATATCTCTAAACATATCTTCTAAATATTTAATAAAATTTAATTTATCACTTCCTTCATCAAAATTGATAAGTCTATGACTAATTAAATTTTTTATATTATAAGCTGATTTGATATTTTCAATAAGTTGTTTTTTATTACTAATACTTTTTGTAATATCCAATGTCTCTTTTACAAATGATTCAAATTGCACTTTTTCAATATAATTTGAATTTATTGAATCCATATAACTAATTGCTTTAATTATTGGTTTTTTATTTTGAATTAATACTTCTAATGTTTTTGTTTTATTTAACATATAATATTACCTTATTCAAAATCTACAACTTTAATATCAACTTCTTCATTCAAAATACTTTTCATTTTATAATGATATGTACTTCTATGTTTTGAATTCAATAACCTGTCATCTTCATAAACATAAGAATCATCAAAGTTAATAAGAACTTTAAATATATCTTCAGAAGATATTTGTGGCTCTGGAGAAGCACTAAATAATACTAAATTCTGCGCCTTTAAGAAGTCGTTTAGTGTAATTATGTTACAATGATCTATATTTCCTGTTTCGTCTAAATTAACAGGTATTGAAAGGTTAATATTCTCACCACAGATTTCTTTTATAAAAATAGAAAGTAACATAACAGAAGCAACTGTTGAAGTTCCTGTACTTCCATCTTTTGTTGTCCATTCACCTTGAATGTTATATTCAAATAAAACTGATTCAATCATAGATTCAGTATTAATTTGCATTGTTTTGCTTTTTTCTAATCCCATATCTATTATGAAATTCTTAATTTTATCTGATAATCCTTTATCTAATGCTTCAACTGCATCATCACTTTCTAAATCTGTATCAGATATCGTTTTTATAAAGTTTTCTATTTTAGGATTAAATTTAATAGCCACTCTCATTTCATCAATACTTGATAATTTAAAATCTTTCATAGATTCATTTATTTTTTTTAAATAATTTTTAAAATAATCAATTTGATTATTTAATGATTTTGAAAGCTCTATTGTTGTATTAGCATGTTGATTAAATGCTTTATTGAAAGAATCTTCTGACTCTTCTATCGTTATATATATATGTTCTAATTTATCAAATAAGTTTTCTTTTAATTCGTTTATTTTCACATTACTTATTTTTAATAAAGCATTATCATCTGATACTATACCTTCTTCAACAAAAGTATTTAAATTTGATATTATACTCTCTTTATAACCTTTTATATATTTAAATAAATCAGAAATATAATTTATATCTTCATCAGTAACTTCCATTAATGTGTTTACTAAATTTTCATCTCTTATATATTGATAATTATTAGAATCACATAAAATTTTAAGTTCTCTTAAATAATTTTGAGCTTTTTCTGATTCTTTTTCAAGATATTTATATTCATGATCTTTTTTTTCTTTCAACTTTTTTAATTCTTTATATTTGTATTGATGATTTTGAAGTTTTTCTTTTGTTACTTCTAATTCTTCTAAACTTTCTATCCATTCTTTTTTTAGAGATACGACTTCTTCAATTAAATCTTTTCCCTTTATAATAATATTTCTTTCTTTTTCGGCTTTTTTCTTTTCTGAGATTAATTTATCTTTATGTTCTAAATTATTTTCAGAGATTACTTTTTTGTTTTTGCTTATTTTTATTTCTAAAAATTTTATATCTTCTTTTAACTCTTCAATTTCTTTTTTTATATCTTCTATAGAAAAATTAAATTTTTCTAAATAACCAAAATCATTATCTAATAAGTAAACTTTATTATTTTCTATTTTAAATAAATTAGTTAATTCATTTAATACACTTATTTGATTTTCATTTAATTTATTTTCTATACTTGAAAATGCACTGTTTAATGTGTTTAATATAGAAGGATTATTTATATTTATATTTGAAAGTAATAAGTCTTTATTATTTAAAAGTTGCTTTTCTTTATTTTTTAATTTGGTATTTAAATTTTCAAGACTTATACTATCTTGTCTTAATTCTTTTTCAACCTTATCCATATTTTCATATTTTTTAATTTCTTTTTGATTACGTGTAATTGTTTCTGTTAAATCTTCAATTGCTTTTTCAGGTTCTTCTTTAAAAATAAATAATCCTGAATCATGTTCTGGTTTGAAAATTTCTTTATACTCATTAAGTTTAGCATTTTGTTTTTTATAACTATTTTCTCTTAAATTTACTGCTGTTAATACCGAATTATAATTATCTCTTAGTTCCTGTCCTTCCTTTTTTATTTTATTAAGCTCAGTCATTTCAGATTCTCTTTCTTTTTTTCTTTGAGACAGCAATTCTCTATTAGTCTCTATCTTTTTGCTGTTAAAATCTAAACATGATTGATATTTTTCTTTTAATATTTTTGATTTTTCAATTATATTTGAAAAATTATCTTTAAGTTCTAAATACACGCCTTCAAAGTTTTGCTTCTTTTTAATTGCATTTCTTTCTTCTTCCAATCTTTCAAATTCCTGCATAATTTGAATAGGATCATAACCAGTCACATCTCTTTTGTTATCTTTATAAGAAGTATCCAATAAAGAAACAAGTGTTTTCTTTAACAAATCACGATCAATCTCTGAAGCATTTGAGGTTAATTTGAAAATATCAATTACATTATTTATTCTTTTTTCATTTACATTAGCAATTGAATATTTACTTGATTCACTATTAAATTCATTATTATAAAGTATTTTAATCGCTTCTGATTTATTTCTTGCTGTTTTGCTTTCTTTAATTGAATTTATCTTTTCTTTTAATTCTGTTCTTGTTATATTTGTAGGAAATCCTAATTCGTCATCTTCTGGAAATTCCCAGAACCAATGATAAATTTCTTCAAATGAAAGTGGAACAAATGCTCTTTCTATTGATAATTCTTGATTGCCTTTGTAAAGTATTTGACAAAAAGTACCGTCTGGATTACTGAATTCATAAATGATAAAAGAATTTTTATAAGGAAAGTAAAAATCATAACATTCTTCATCTTTATAAAAGTTACCTTTTGAACTTTTAAAATAAAAATGTTTATTTGAATTTTTAAATGTGACTTGAGGTAAAAAACCTAATTGAACACCATTTAACTTAGAAGATTTACCAGAACCATTTCGTCCTGAAATATGAGTGTTTTCCTCAAATGAGAGAGAAACAAAGTTACTGTTACAGGAGTTATTAAAAGCGATTTTATTTAATTTAAATGTTAAATTAGTATTCATTGATTATTACCTTTTTCGTATTGTTGAAATATTTCTTGTTCTGCAAATTTTTGATATTTATTTATAAATAAAAGAACATCATTTAATTCAGGAATATCCTTATAAAATTTCATAGTTGTATTATATTGATCTATTGTAATTGTTTTACCGTGAGTGATAGTTTTTTCTTTCATAAAATCATTAAAATAAAATTCAATTTTTGTATTTAATTGATTATATAAAGATTTAAACATTTTAAATCCACCTAAATCAATATCAAAAAAACAAATGACTTCTTCATATTCATTTAAGAAACTTATAAAATTTTTATCAGTGATATTATTACCATTACCCCAAACAAAATTATATTCTTTTAAATCAAGTTCTGGAAAATTAGATTTTATATTTAGAAAGTTATTTAGATTCTCAATAATAATTAATTTTTTCTTTTTATCTATATTTAATACATAATCTTGATTATTAAACTCTATTGCAATACTATTCACACCATTACTGTTTTCTTTCCATATCATAAGAGAACGACTACTTTTTGCTTTCTTACTATTTCCACGAAGAGCAGCTTCAACTTTTTTATCTTCATGTTTAATAAGAAAATTAGAAAAGGTATCTTCAAATAATTGTTTGTTTTTTATTGTTAATAAATATTGATTTCTTTTGCCGTTTGAAGATATAGAGAAAATAGTTCTATTTTTTTGATCGGAAATATTATTTTTTTCACATTGCTTCAAAAATGAAGAATAAGAGATAGGTTCTTGGTTAAGTATTTTTTCTAAATATTTTTTCATTTAAGGTCTTTATTCCATATATAACGAGGGATTATATAGAATTTAAGCAGGTTTGTCAAACTTTAAATAATTTTATTATTAATACTTACGGTACTATTTTAAAAGTAAATAAAAAATATTTTTTGGAAATAATTATAAAAATAAATTATTTTTAATTCTTTTTTAACAAATATTTATATTTTTCATCAAAATATTCTTCATTTTTATTATATTTTTTTAAAATTTCATTAGTTACTTCTTTTTTTAATTTTTCATATTTTTTACATGAAATCCATTCTTGATTTTTTTTAAATTTATTTATATCCTTTAAATAAAAAAAATCTTCTTTATTTACTTCTATATGCAATATAGACAAGTTTTCATTTATATTTTTTATATTTTGTTTTGCTTTTTCTATATTATTACTTATTATCAAATAAAAATTTTCAAATTCTTCAAATTTAAAAAACATTTTTAATATTATTAATTTAAATTCATCATAAATAAAGATTTTATTTTTTATTTCTATATTTTTAACATAATATTCAAAATATTCTTTTTCACTATCTATTTTTTCTATAATATCCGCATAATATTGATCTTCATCTTCATAATAAAAAGTTCTGTAAGCAGGGGCGTTTTTTAATTCTGGAAAATCTATATAGAGTTTATTATAAAATGGATTAAATACTTCTATATTATCAATTTTATTTATATTTTCTAATAATTTATTTACTTTTTGTTTATCATAATAATAATAATCTTCTTTATTTAATTCGATTTTGGAATTATTTATTTTTTTTATTATATCCTTTTTATATATTTCTTTCTTTAAAACTAAATCTGAATAATCTATTAAAATATAAATTGTTTTTTTTCTTTTTTCTATCATATCCAATTCATTTAAATTAACAACTTTTATATAATATACTTCATTATTGAAATTAAATTTTATTATTTTTTTTAAATAATCTTTTTCTATTATTTCATCAATTATAATATTATTTTTATCTTTATAAGGATATGTTGGTAAATCAAATATTATATTTTTATATTTTCCTTCTTCAAAACAAGGTTCAAAGTTATATTTTATTTTTTTTTCTTCTAATATTATATCAAAAATATAATTATTTATTTTTTTTAGATTTTTTTCTATTAAATTATCTATTTTATTTCTTTCTAAAATATATTGACTAATAAAATTAAATTTATTATTATTTTTTTCTAAATCATAAATATATTCTTCAATAGTATATTTTATATCTTTTATTATTTCCTTTGTTTCATTTTTAGAATTTTTAATTTTCCAATCTATTTCATTCTTTATTTCCGATAAATCTATTTCAATACAAGTTTTCTTGTTTTCTTTATAAAATTCTATTTTTTTTTCTTCTGTTTTATGGGTAACATTTATTTCTATATATAATTCTGATTCATTATTTTCATAATCAACAACGCATTTTATATCTGAACGATAATTATTAGAATTTTCTATTTTTTTTTCTATTTCTACATCTCTAATATTAAATTCTTTATTAAAATGTTTTTCAACTACTTCTTCAAATTCACTATTATACTCTGAATATAATGTTGATTCTATTGTTTTTAATGGCAGAAATATTTTAGCTTTTTCTTTTATAACTTCTTTAGCAAAAATATGTAATAAAGATTCTACTGAACCTTTACAATTTGTTGTGTTTTTATGAGAAAAGTGATGTTTATTTTTATCACCTTTTTTTACAATTAAACATTCGTTACAAGAAATACAATAGAAACTTTCACTTTTTTTTGCTTCTCTTATGTGAATTATTTCTTTTTTTTTGTTATAAGCTAATTGAGTATCTTCTTTTTTCATTATTTTTTTATTTTTGTTTAATATATATATACAATAATAATTATAAAATGTAAAATACCCTATTTTGAATATAGAAAATTTTCTATTGATTGCTGTACAATTCTTGAAAATTCAAATAATTTTTTTATTAACTTTGATATATAGTTTTTTGAAATATTATACTTATTTTCATAAATATCAACATCTTCTATCTCATTTATATTTAATTTATTTTTTTTATCTTCACCACCTTCATGTACCCAAATATTTCTTAATTTTCTAACTTCTTCATCTAAAAAAAATACTATTTTTTCAAATTGATTATTTTCGTTAAAATTAATTCCATATAAATTAAACAATTTTAATATATGCATAAAATCACTTATTTCTTTTTGTTTTTTGGGTATATCTGGACATTTTCCTATCTCATTTGAAACATAATTATACATTTTTTTTAATTCAACTTCTAATATTGACCATATTGCAATAAGATGACTTTGATTTTGATACATTGGCAGTTCAAATTTATATATTTTCTCAACATCATAATAATCATCATAGTCTAATACATTGATATGTTTTTTTAAATATGAATTTCCTCCAAAACAATCTTCTTCTTCAACTATATTTTCCTTTATATTTTTTATAAAATCTTCCAACTGATCATTTTGCGTTTTTACAAATGAGCTAAATATATTTAACTCTGTACTTAAAAAATCATGATGATATTTTAAATTAGTTTTTTCTAATAAGTTTTTAATATTCATTTAAATTTATTTTTTGTTGTTATAAATAATATATATTTTATTTTATTTATGTAAACTTATTTTTAATTAATATTTGATTTCTATCCAAATTTTGTATAAAATGCAAAGTAACCAACAAAAGAGCAAATTTATGACAAAAACAGTATTATCAATAGACCCTGGCGTTACTTCTATCGGCTGGACATTAACAGAACAAAATGAAAAAGGACACCTAACTAAATTTATTGACGGTGGTTCAAGAATTTTTAATTCTGTAAAAGAAGCTAAAAGTGGTACATTTAAAAATGAAAAAAGAAGAGCTAAAAGAACAACTAGAAGGAATAAGTGCAGATCTAATCGAAGAATGGCTAAGTTAGAAAACTATTTAATAAAAAATGACTTCTTATCTAACAAAATAAGCACTCTTTCTGACCACACTGGACTTGTTCAACAAATTATAGGTAATCCTTACCATTTAAGAAAAAAAGCACTTTACGAACCATTAACTAACGAAGAATTAGCTTGGGCTATTATTCATTTAGCAAAAAGAAGAGGTTTTTTGTCAAGCTCTAAATCATTAACACCAGAAGAAAAGAAAGAACAAGCAAGAGCCGATGAATTAGCTACTCTTATGAAAAAAGAAAAATGTAAAACGCTTGGTGAATACTTTTCTAATCTACATGATAAAGGTGAAAAAATACGTGGGGAAAAATTAAAAAGACAACTTATTCAAGATGAATTAGAATTAATCTTAAATAAACAAATGGAAACAAACCCTTCAATTACAGAAGAATTTATTAATGATGTTAATACTATTATTTTTAATCAAAGACCACTTAAAACTCAAAAAAGAATTTCTCTATGTAAATTTGAATCTTTTGGTAAAATAAAAAAACATACTGCGGCTAAACTTCATCCTTTAAGTCAACAATTTATTCTTTGGGGATTTGTTAATAATTTAAAATATAATGACAATTCAGGTGGTATGCAGGAATTAACATTAGAACAAAAAAATGTAGTCTTTGATTTATTGTGGACAAATAAAGAAGTTACTTTTAAAAAAATTATTAAAGAACTAAAATTAACTCCTGAAACCACTTTTAATTTTCAAAAGGGTGAAGATGATAAAGTAAAAGGTAATCAATTACTCAACTACTTTAAAGCTAAAACAAAAACATGGTTTAATTCATTATCAGAACAACAAAAAATTGATCTAATACAAGACCTATCAACTATAAATGATTTAACAGGTTTTGCTCTTAAAAAGAGAATTTATAATCATTGGACAAAAGATGAAGAAATTATTGATAATCTATTATTAACTTCTGATAAACTACCACAAGGTTATACTTCTTTATCGCTTAAAGCGACAAAAAAAATATTACCATTTTTAAAAGCAGGTGATAAATATTATGAAGCAGAAAAAAAGGCATATCCTAACTTCACAATTAACAACAAGAAAGTTAATAAACTTCCACCAGTTGAAGGCATCAGCAATACAGTTGTATTAAAATCTTGCTCACAAGTAAGACATCTTGTAAATGCTATTGTTGATAAATATGGGGAAATTGATATTATTAAAATTGAATTAGCAAGAGATTTATCAAAAAGTAAAAAACAAATTTCTGAAACTAATATTTTAAATAGCAAAAATAAATCATTAAATGATGAAGCCATTTCATATCTACATAAAAATAATATTGACGTTAATCATGACAATATTACTAAATACAAATTATGGAAAGAAAGCGAAAGTAGTGATAAACAACATCGTTCTTGTTATCCAGAACAAGATAACAATGGTAACTGGTTCTTTCCTACTATTAATTTAAATGACTTGTATGGTGCTAACGCAATTTATGAAATAGAACATATTATTCCTAAATCAATATCAGGTGATGATTCATTTGCAAACAAAGCTTTATGTAAACATAAAACAAATGCTCAAAAAGGCAATAAAACACCTTATGATTACTATTTTCAAAAAGGTGGTCAAGAACTTATAGATATGATAGCAAAAACAGCTTATTCTCAATTTGGTAAATGGAAAGGCAAAAAGTTTGTAACATCTACTGAAAAATATTTAGATGAAAATGATATTCAAAAACGATATTTAAATGATACTCGCTATTTAGCTGTATTTTTAAAAGAATATCTTCAACCTGTTTGTAAAGATAAAATTGTTGTTTCAAAAGGTGGATTTACCGCTATTATTAGACAATCTTTAAATCTTAATATTTTATTAGGCAATGAATTTAATAAAAATCGTGGTGATTATAGACACCATATGGTTGATGCTTTTTGTACAAGTCTAATTTCTCCAAAAGTTTTAGATATTATTAATATTATGAGAAAACAATTTAATAAGAAAACTGAAAAATATAAAGAATGTGAAACTAAATTAAATGATTATATAAAAAATGTTAAAAATGATTTTATCAAACACTTTGATAATGTTATTACTTCTCATGAAGTTGAAAGCAAATTAAAAGGTGAATTAGAAGAAGAAACTTTATATGGTCATGAAAAAATTAAATTAGACGATGGATCTTTAATAGAAAAATTCTTTAATCATAAACCTTATGAAGATGTCGTTAAAAAATATAATAATCCAGAAAAACTATTAAAAGCTCATGATAATTTAGAGATTAGCCTACCAAAAGGTTTAAAGAAATATTTAGAGAATAACAATAAATTACCTGATGTATATCAAGGGTGGAAACGTATTAAAACTTATTATAAAGAATTAGCGGTGACTGATAGGGATAATAATATAAAAGGGTTTAGAACTGTATATAATAAAGAGGGGTTTATTATTGGCTATAAAAAGGCTGATAGTAAAGCTTATACAGTTATTTATAAAGATTTTAATAGTGAAGCAATTAGTAAACTTGAAGAAGTCTCTAATAAACCTACATTTAATAATATCCTTTATAAATTATATAGAGGTGATTTACTTAAAACACCAAATGGTGAAGTTTACAAAATTTATCAACTGCCTAAAGGACAAATAGCATTACATCCTGTTAACCAAGTGAAAGTTGAAGGTCGAGATGCTAAAAAAGATAAAAATTTAATTGTAAATGCAAAAACAAAATCTATTAAAATTATTTTTGATAAAGAAAAAATGTATAAAATAAAAGTAAATATTTTAGGTCATATTATTTAATATATAAAATATGGTTATATGTGTTATTTTGGTTAAATGAATAACACATATATCAATATAGATAAACCTTCAAAACTTTTAGTTAAAAATAAAGTTTTAAATATTATTCAAGAAGATACCATTAAAGTTCCTTTTGAAGATATTAGTGTTATTATCATTAATCATTATGAAATAATAATTAGTAAAAATGTTTTTGAATATATATCAAAGTTTAATATCTCATTGATTATAACAGATGAAAAACAACAACCCACTGGATTATTTGTACCCTTCGTATCTAATGTACAACAAACAAGTATTATTAATAAACAAGCTAACCTAAAACAAACGCTTAAAGGGAATTTATGGAAAAGTATTATTAAAGCAAAAATTACTAACCAAAATTTAGTTCTTGAAGGTCATGGTATAAATTCATTAAGATTTAAAAAATATATTTCTGAAGTAAAATATAATGATAATACTGGTATTGAAGCACAATCTGCAAAAATGTATTTTAATTTATTATTTGGTAAAAATTTTAAAAGAGAACAACAAGGAACAGAAGATACACTAAATATATTTCTAAATTATGGATATTCAATTTTAAGATCAATTATAGCAAGAAGTATTACAGGAACTGGATTACATCCATCATTAGGAATTTGGCATCATAATCAATACGACCCAATGCCATTAGCCAGTGATTTAATGGAACCTCTCCGACCTTTTGTTGATAATATGATTTATAAATATATTAAAAATAAAAATGATTATAAATTTAATAAAGAATTTAAAGAATATATAGCAAGAATTATTATACAGCCAACTATTATTAAAGATAAAGCACAAATTTTAGATAATGCTGTTAATATTTATGTGAGTAGTATCAAAAATATTATTATAGAAAAAAATAAACCTTATATAGATTTACCAAGGATCAAAATATGAATTCAGGAATGAGAGAGATGTGGATAATAGCAATGTTTGATTTACCAACAACTGAAAAAGAAGATAAACAACAATACACAAAATTTAGAAAATTTTTATTAAATGACGGTTTTCAAATGATGCAATATAGTGTTTACTCAAGACATTGTGGCACTCATGCGACAATGGAAACACATATAAATAGAATTGTGAAAAATTTACCAGCACAAGGCAAAATTCAAATTATAAAATTAACTGATAAACAAATAGGTGATATTAAAACATTTATTGGATTATCAGCAAGTAAACCAATTGAAGCTTTACCACAATTTATTTTTATTTAGAAAAGAAAAAAGCCTATTGAAATCGAGTTTCAATAGACTATTTATAGTTTAAAACTTACGACAAATATTATGTCTTGTTGTAATACACTAGTTAACATTTATTATATACTTGTCTATAATATTAACTTAATTATCTTTTTTGTCAATATTTTTTTCATTTTACAATTAAAAAATACTATAATATAATACTTTTTATTAATAAAATATAACACTACTACTAAAAGTATATAATAAATGTTAACTAATTACAACTGTTAAAACCGACAGGTTCAAAGCCAAAACTAAAAGTATATAATAAATGTTAACTAATTACAACAATCATAAAACATAATAAAAACTATATATTACTAAAAGTATATAATAAATGTTAACTAATTACAACAGTTCTTGATTGGTTATTTTATCAATATGACTAAAAGTATATAATAAATGTTAACTAATTACAACGTAGTTTCAACAAAACCACTTAGACCAGTAACTAAAAGTATATAATAAATGTTAACTAATTACAACCCAGTTTTATTTGGTGAACAACATAATAACTAAAAGTATATAATAAATGTTAACTAATTACAACCAAACCCTAAGACCTTTACAGATTAACAAACTAAAAGTATATAATAAATGTTAACTAATTACAACTGTGGGTTTTCTTCTTTCTCGTCAAGGTGACTAAAAGTATATAATAAATGTTAACTAATTACAACTGATATCAATGTCTTGACTCTCTTCTAAGCACTAAAAGTATATAATAAATGTTAACTAATTACAAACCTAACGAGTCTCGAACTTGCCTAATTTAAATATACAATATTTTTTTTTAAATGCAATAAAAAAAAGCCTATTCTTCTCAAGGGAGAATAGACTATTTATAGTTTAAAACTTACGACAAATATTATGTCTTGTTGTAATACACTAGTTAACTACAATCATTAAAGCATTACCAGTAACGCGATAACTATTATATAATATATTTTAACTAATTACAACTTTATACGCGGGTTTAGTTATTTCAATTTTTTAAGTATATAATAAATGTTAACTAATTACAACTCTATCGGGATTCGAACCCATTATATAATCTATATAAACGATTATATTTAAAATATCTTTTTATGTCAAGCATTATAAATATTCTTATTTTATTTCATTCATTTTATTTTCCATATAATTTTTATTAATTTAATCTTGTTTTTTTGTAATATAATAATTTTTTTAATATCATATTTAAAATAAAAAAGCCTTCTAAAATCAAGTTTTAGAAGACTATTTAGAGTTTATTTAAACTTACGACAACTTTGTTATCTTGTTGTAATATATATTTTTTATTACAACTAAACCATTCAGCCAACCATGCTTATTATTAGTGTATAATAATTAAATTTTATTACAATATCCGCTGCATTAAACCACTCTACCATGAAAACATTTAATTCGGAGGAAACGGTAGGAGTCGAACCTACAACCCTTCAATGAATACTACCTATGTGCATTTTAGTAGCAACATTTCCAGTTTTTTTCTTCAACCTCTTGGGTAAAAATACTGATGCACCAATATTTAAACTCGCAGAAGACGTTTCCATAAATTCGGGTGGACAATTTTGGTGGTTAACCAAATAAAAAGCTTTTGATATTTAATATCGTCTTACTTGTCCGTAATTTAATTTGGAGCGGCAGATGAGACTCGAACTCACAACATCTGACTTGGAAGGACAGCGCTCTACCAATTGAGCTACAGCCGCATAGTCGAAAAACATTTCATAATCCTGATTCGAACAGGAATTTTAACAGATCAAGTTAAATACCAATATTACTCTATTTTTCTCTTTAAATGTATTATTTAATTATTATAATACAGTTTAAATTTGGAGCGTCTAGTCGGATTCGAACCGACACTTGCAGGGTGGAAACCTATCGTGCTAAACCATTGACACTATAGACGCATAAAAGAACATATTAAAATCAAGTTTTAATATATTACTTATAGTTTTTAAAAACTTACGACAATTTAATTGTCTTATTGTAATATATGAATTTAATGCATTACAACCATAAAGTTAGGTACAGTTACTTTAAATTTAAAATTTGGAGCGCCCGTCCAGATTCGAACTGGAGATAAGAGGGGTTGCAATCCTCCGCTTTAGACCACTCAGCCACAGACGCATAATTAAATAGCTTACGGATTCTTTTTACCAAGTTTTGTACAGAAACTCGAATCTCTTGCCCTTCAGCATGGCTTTGAAACCTCACCTGTTTTCCTAATCCTCACTGTACAATTTGGAAAAGTATTAGCAAGTTACCGCTTCGCAAAGCTATTTAATATTTGGAGCGACATAGGAGACTCGAACTCCTGACGTTCTGCTTGGAAGGCAGACATTCTACCAACTGAATTAATGTCGCATATTTATTTAAATTCTTTATAAGATAATTTTTCTTTAACTCTTTATCTTATGTTTTACATTATGTCATCTCTTTTTATCTTTGTCAACACTTTTTTTAAATTTTTTTCAATTAAATCAATGACTTAAATTAAAATTGAGCATTCCCCTACACTAAAAAAAGTGCATAAAAAAACCTTGAAATTATTACACCTCAAGGTCTTTTTAGGAAAAATGACATTGAGGCTTTCTGCCTCAATATCTAATGTTATCTATCAGGCAGAAGTATACGTACAGCCGAAGCCGCATCCAAATCCACAGTTACCTGAAAACATAACTAATTCTTTCATTTATTTTTCCTCATTTAAGTTACACTTTATTTAATAATTTATACTATACGCTATTTAAAAAATTTTTTCAACTATTTTTTGACATTTTTTTGTTATTCATTTATAATAGCAAAATTCGAAAAAGGTAAATATTCATGGATATAAAAATAATTATTGGTTTAAGAAAAAAAATTAACAATTTAAGTTTCAATTTAAATAATTTCAATATTTTTGAATATGGAATAATGGGAGCTTTTGGGATTTCTTTTTTTATTGCTATTATATCATTTCCTATCTACACTTCAGATATAGTATTAGAAGGCAACACATTTTTGGGTTCTTTAATTTTTGTTGGCGGATTTTTAACTATACCTTTACTTTTTTATTTATCTACTTTTGTAAATAAGTTTTTACTTAGAAAAAAATCTCAATTATTCAAGTTTTTGTTTTCTAATTTGCTTGTAGGAATTAAATTTAATACTTCTAAATATATTAACAAATTTCTTGAGTCCTTAACCGAAGAAGAAGCAAAACTACTTATTGAAGTTAGAAATATTCAAAAACATGAAGGAAAATCAATAAATGATATTTTAGAAGAAAAAATTATTACTTACTCAACAACAGCTAATCAAACTGATATTGATTTTGTTTTAGACTCTATTGATGATAAAAAATTACGACATAAAATATTTGAAATTTCTCAAAAAAATAAAAAACAAGAATCAAATATCGTTAAACAAAAAATTATTAAAAGTATATAAAAAGGTAAATATTCATGGATATAAAAACAATTATTAGTTTAAGAAAAAAAATTAACAATTTAAGTTTCAATTTAAATAATTTTAATATTTTTGAAAAGGGAATAATGACTGCTATAGGGATTTCTTTTTTTATTGCTATTTTATTCTTTTCTTTAAACATTTCATTTACATTAGCACAAGACAATATACTTTTGGGTACTTTTATTTTTATTTGCGGATTTTTATCTATACCTTTGTTTATTCATTTTTCTATTTTTATAGGTAAATTTTTACTTAGAAAAAAAACTGCATTATTTAAGTTTTTATTTTCTAATCTACTTGAAGGATTAAGATTTAATGCTCCTAAATATATTAATAAATTTCTTGATTCCTTAACAGAAGAAGAAGAAAGATTACTTTTTGAAATTCAATTTATTAACAAAAAAAATAAAAAATCAATAGATGAGATATTAAATAACAGAATTCTTGCTTTTTCTGTTGAAGCTAATCAAAAAGAACTTGACTTTGTTTTAGATTCTATTGATGATAAAGAATTAAGGCGTGGAATATTAGAAATTTCTCAGTCAAATAGAAAACAAGAATTAAATATCGTTAAACAAAAAATCATTAAAAGTATATAAAAAGGTAAATATACGTGGACATAAAAACTATTATCAGTTTAAGAAAAAAAATTAACAATTTAAGTTTTAATTTAAATAATTTCAATTTTATTGAAAATTGTATAATGTTTTTTTTAGCATTTTTATTTGCTGGCACACTCCTTTTGACAATTGTTTTAGGGCTTAAAGATTTATCAAATAATAATTACATTCATGGATTTTTAACTTTATTTTTTACAATAATTTCTGTTCCTTTTTTTAAATGGATTTATCCTTTAATTCATAAAAGAATGCTAAAAAACAAGTCTACTTTATTTCAATTTTTGTTTTCTCATTTGTTTGAAGGAATTAGGTTTAAATCTTTTAAATATATTGACGAAACTCTTAAATCGTTAACCAAAGAAGAAGAAGAGCTACTTCATGAAATTCGTACTATTAAAAAGCAAGAAAAAATTTCAATACACGAAATTTTAGAAAATAAAATTCTTACTTATTCAAAAACAGCTAATCAAAAAGAATTTGATTTTATTTTAGATTCTGTAGAAGATAAACAATTAAGACTTAGTATCTTAGAAAATTCTCAGAAAAACAAAAAACAGGAATCAAATATCGTTAAACAAAAAATAATTAAAAGTATATAGTATCAATGAAAAAATTTCCTTATCAAATTAAAACAGATAATAATAATAATAATAAATATATTGAAATTAACTATTCTTATCAAGATTATAAAATAGAAATTAGAATTTTTGATGGTTATATTAAAGCGATTGGGATTGATGAACAAAATATATTTAATTTTTTGAAAAGATTAAATTTTAATGATTTTGACATATCTAAAAATAATATTAATTTATATTTTAAATGTAATAAATTTAATAATTATCATTTAATTTTAAAACAAGTTAATAATAAAATCTTTTTTAAATTATATAAAAATAATGATTTATTTAAAAAAGCATTTTGTTATATTAATAAAGAAAATAAACAAATATATCAAAATTCGGCTCATATCATTATAAAACATTTATTAAAACATAAAGATTCAACGTTTGATTTTAAAAAGGTTTCTAATAAAAAAATACACGTTATAGATAAAAGCAATAATAATTACTTTTTCTTTTCTATTTTTGATAAAGATATTATTAAAATTGAATATCATTTAGAAGAAGATGAACAAGAAGATAGATATTTGTATACAAATAAATCATTATATAATATAAATTATATAAATCCTGCAAATTTTTTATTAGGCACAATAGATGTTCCAAATGAAGAAATTAATAAAATTAAATTAGAAAGGAAAATGAATGAATTTTGATTATAAAATAAGATTAGACCAATATGGAAACAAATATATTCAGATCCCTTTTTCTTATAAGGATTCTAATATTACAATTGAAATATATCAACATTTTATTACTGCTTCTGGTATTGATGAACAAGCGTTATTTTATTTTTGTAAACATTTAAATCTTGAAAATTTAGATAGAAATAATATTAAATTTAAAATAAAAAATAACAATATTTTCTTATATTTTAAATGCTATATGAATAATGATTTTACAATTTACATTAAACATGTTAAAAACAAGTTATTTTTCAAGCTTTATAAAAATAATATTTTATCAAAAAGATCATTCTGTTATATTAATAAAGAAAATAAAAAAATATACGAAAACTCTGCACATACTGTTTTTAAACATCTATTAAATCATAAAAATAAATCAAAATATGATCTCAAAAAAATTTCAGAAAACGAAATCTATATTATTAATACAATAAATAAAGAAGAAAAATTTTTTGTTTCGATATTTGATAAAGACATTTTAGAAATAAAATATATTTATAATGACAAAAACAAAACTCAATATAAATATACACATGATTCTCTTTACTGCATCAATAACTTTAAATTTTTTGATTTTTTAGTCGGTGTAGAAGAAGTTCCTTTTGAAGAAATAGAACGAATTAAATTATCAAGAAAAATGAATAAATTTTAATTGCTATTCTTTTTTTCAAATGTTATTATATGTCATTATTAATTTAATATATAAAGGTGATTCTTGAATATTCCTTATGAAATAAAAAACGATAAAAATGATATCGAACATATTAATATACCATTATCTTATCAAGATAATAATATTGAAATTAAAATATATACTTATGTTATTATAGTATGTGGAATTGATGAGCAAATAATGTTTAAACTTCATGAATCTTTAGATTTATATAATACAAATATAACCTTTAAAGAATTTAAAAATAGTACAAACATCCTTCTTGACAATATCATTAACATTAAACATGTTAAAAATAAAGTGTTCTTTAAATTATATCAAAATGAGAAATTATCAAAAAAAGCATTTTGTTATCTTGATAAAGAAAATAAAAAAATATATGAAAACTCTGCTTATATTTTTATTAAATATCTATTTAATCATAAGTATAGTGAACAATATCACTTCACTAAAATTTCAGATACCAGTGTGTATATTTCTAATATAGAAAATCAAGAAACTTTTATCATTTCTTTATTTAATAAAGATATCGTAAAGATTGAACATTCTTTTAATGAAAACGAATATATATATTATACTTATACAAATAATTTATTATATTATATAAATAATTTAAATATTTTTGATTTTGGAAAAGGCATTTATGAAGTTGATCAAAAAGAAATAGAAAAAATTAAATTATCAAAAAAAATAAATCAATTTTAATTGCTTTTCTTTTCTATAAATGTTATCATTATCCTCATATATAATAGGTACATTGTCAACAACCTCGCCTTGAAAGACGAGGCTTGTAAAAGCCTTAATTTCGAGACTCAATCTTTGATTGATGGTTGACCAGACTCAGGATTGCAGTTTTTTATTTGCATTCCTACGTTAGATTAGAATACATAGGTAGACCAGAATGCTCTTGCCAGTTCTGCAATCTACGGAATATTGTTAAACAGTTTTGAGTGGTAGAAACAGTGCAATATTCATTAAAACCTTTTCTAACATTGTCGAGGCGAACTTTACCTCCTTCGGGAGAGAACGGTTAGTAATAACCAAAAATTTTTAGGAGAAAAAAGAAAAAATGCAACGAGTTTTCGTTTTAGGTAAAAATAAAGAAAGACTTAGCCCTTGCACTCCTGCAAGGGCTAGAAAACTTTTGTCTAAAAACAAAGCGGCAGTTTTTCGTCAATTTCCTTTTACTATCATTTTAAAAGAAAGAGAAACGGGGAACACCCAACCTCTTTATTTTAAAATTGACCAAGGTTCTAAAACTACGGGAATTTCCCTAGTCTCTATCAATAAAAATTCTAATAAAGTTATTTATGCTTGTAATTTAGTTCATCGTGGTCATGCAATTAGTGAGTCTTTAACGAAACGAAGAGCTATACGCTCTTCAAGACGTTCAAGAAAAACTCGCTATCGCAAACCGAAATGGACAAATACAATGTCTAAAAAACAATTCGAACATATTAATAAAAGACCGAAAGGATGGTTAGCTCCCTCTATAAAATCTCGTTTGGATAATACTGTTAATTTATTTAACAAGTTAAATAAATTAACCCCAATAACTAACGTATCAATTGAAAATGTTCGTTTTGATATGCAAAA
>Ga0208748_1000194_pt1 | contig 31263 bp, 27 predicted proteins | sample Knorr_S7_td_Bott_FD_185599 | JGI IMG/M metagenome (GOLD analysis project Ga0208748, IMG submission 185599) | Marine microbial communities from Southern Atlantic Ocean transect - Knorr_S7_td_Bottom_ad_4513_LV_A (SPAdes) (version 2) | ecosystem: Environmental > Aquatic > Marine > Oceanic | place... | reverse complement strand
CAAGCTAACGGATTTGAGTATATAGAATCTTCAGTCGGCATTGAGGAATATAAAATGTCTTCCAACGATTTAACTGTATTATTGATGGAAGACCATTCAGCGCCCGTGGTAACATTTATGGTTACCTATCATGTCGGCTCTAGAAATGAAGCAATCGGATATACAGGCTCCACGCACCTGTTGGAACATTTGATGTTTAAAGGTTCCCGAAGTTTTAACAAAAAACGCAACACGGCCATTTGGACCGTATTACAGAATGTTGGTGCTCGTATCAATGCAACAACTTGGCTGGATAGAACAAATTATTTTGAGCTCCTGCCAAGCGAGCATTTGGAAACAGCTATTGCTATTGAAGCTGACCGGATGAGAAACGCATTTTTGCGCGAGGAAGATCGTGAGCCGGAAATGACAGTTGTGCGCAATGAGTTTGAGCGGGGCGAAAACGATCCCTTTGACGCCTTGGATAAAAATATCTGGGCAACAGCATATCAGGCTCACCCTTACCACCATTCAACCATAGGCTGGCGATCAGACATTGAAAATGTATCCACCGAGCGACTCCGTGAGTTTTATAACACGTATTATTGGCCTAATAATGCCACAGTTACTATTATAGGTGATTTTGAAAAAGAAGACGCATTAAAACTGGTCAGGAAATATTTTGGAAAACATAAAAAAAGCCCGCACAACATTCCTGAAATGTATACTACGGAACCTAAACAGGAAGGCCCAAGAAGATTTGTTATAAAGCGCAAAGGAGAAACGGGCATTGTTGGTATTGCTCATAAATCGCCCAACGGACTGAATAATGATACATATGCTCTGCAGGTATTGTCAAAAATACTTGGTGGTGGAAAATCAAGCAGGCTTTATAGGAAAATTGTTGATAAAGGCCTGGCAACAAGCCTGTTCATGTGGGATTTCCCCTTTAAGGATAATGGACTTTTTGCAACATATGTTTTTATGACGCCCGACACCGACCATGGCGAAATTGAACAACTCGTTCTTGATGAATATGACAATATTAAGCTAAATGGTATTAAAAACGATGAAATCAAAAGGGCAAAGGCTCAAATACGATCGGAAATGGCCTTTAGCAGAGATGGCTCTTATTCAATAGCATCTGCTTTGAATGAAGCAATTGCCATCGGTGACTGGAAATTTTATACAACGTATAGTGCAAAAATTTCAGCAGTGACAGCGGAAGATATAAAGAACGCAGCCAATAAATACCTGCAAGAAAACCTAAGCACCACAGGCTATTTTATTCCTGAAATCAAAAACGGAGATGGTGACACAGGCGGAACGCCAAATGTGCATCAACCTTTAAACTATAGAAAGGAAGCATTTGCTGAATCAGGCGCGGTAAAAAGCAGTTCAAAACGCAGAAAAACAACAAAGCCACAATCATCAATTGCTAGTCAGATAGTAACATCATCTCCAGTAGATGGATTGGAACTTAAAACGACGAATACACCCATAAAAGATGTTGTAACAATCACAGGGAGCATTTTAGGCGGTGATATGTTCAGCCCAGCAACGAACAAAGCAGTGGCGGAATTAACAGCTGATATGCTTGACGAAGGCACCACAAGACAAAACAAATTTGAAATTAGCGAAAGGCTGGAGGCGGTAGGCGCACGATTGAGCTTCGCAAGCGATAAATACAGGGTACGGTTTAATGCGCGTTGTTTGAAAGAAGACATTCCCCTTGTTATTGAACTGTTGGGCGAACAGTTAAGATCTCCAGCGTTTAATGAAAGTGACCTAGAAAATCTGAAAAAACGCCTGGTGGGAAATTTACAAAGAGCTAAAGAAAATACTCGTGCGCAGGCAAGCGGCAGATTTAGTAGGATAATTTATCCAGAAAGTCATCCAAACTATTCCAGAGAGATTGATGATGAAATAGCGGATGTGGAAAAAACATCAGTTGCGGACCTGCAAACCTATCACAAAAACAGTTATGGTTTGGGCAATATGCTTGTTGTAGCTGTTGGCGATGTTGATAATGCAATTTTATTGAAGGCGCTACAGGACGCTTTTGGTGATTGGAATCAGTCGGATTTAACTATACCGGTACGCACATCTTCGGCAAATGACATCAGTTCTACAACACAGTATATAACTATGGAAGATAAAACAAGCGTAGACATGTTTCTTGGTGTGCCCATTGGTATTGATAGAAAACATGAAGATTACTATGCTCTAATGGTTGGCAACTACATTTTAGGGGGCAATTTTGCCGCACGGCTGATGCAAACGGTACGCGATCAAATGGGTTTAACATACGGCATTTATTCTAGCATTGGTGGCGTTGGAAATGGAAATGATGGTTATTGGAGCGTTTGGGGGACCTTTGCACCCAATCTATTGCAAGAAGGAAAAAGAGCTACACTGGATCAAATTAATAATTGGGTTAAAGGTATAACAATAGAAGAATTAAATGCTAAAAAGGAAACAATCAAAGGATCGTATAAAGTTGGTTTAGCAACCACGGGCGGATTAGCGGGGCAAATACTGATGAACACCGAAAAAGGCTATGAGGATATAATGTTGGATGACTATCCAAACATTATTAATCAACTCACTTTAAATAAGGTAAATGCTGCAATTCAAAAATATATAAATCCCAACAGTCTTATAACAGTTGCTGCAGGGACAATTAATAAAGAAGGTAAACCGTTAGAAAAATAATTTGGTAAATCAGAATTTGTTAAAACAACTGGTGGAAATTTTATACCTAAACTAATTTATATGGATATTATTTTAATTGCAGCCGTAACGGCTGACGGTTTTATCGCAAGACATAGTCATGAAACCATAGACTGGTCGCAAGATTTACATTTGTTTAAAGAACAAACAATGGGCTACCCGGTTATTATGGGTTCCAACACCTATGAATGCATGCAAAATGAACTGATTGGTCGCAATATTATTATTGTTCATAGAAAAGATAATCCAAAAACGGTATTAGGCCGCCTAAATTCAGAAAAATGCTTTATTGCTGGCGGCGGCAGAACAAATACACTTTTTGCCCCATATTTAACCCACCTTTATTTAACGCCTCACCCTCATGTTTTTGGAAAAGGCGTGCCCCTGTTCTACGAGATGGAAGAAGAGCTGCAACTAAAGTTAGTTTATAAACACAGAGTAAATAATAAAATGAATCAATTACAATATAAAGTAGTTAGATAAGTTTATATTGAGTTCAAAGAGTCTATAATGTTACTGATAATAGACCCTCCCCCAAACCGAACTATATCGTCCGCGGGAAAATCATAATCATGATTATAATTCATTATTGTTTCTTTAGCTGATACATCGTTTTCAGAAATGGTAATTAAACAGGCGCCAACACAGATAGTAGATTTAAAAGGTTTCATCAAATCAGTGTTTAATTGAAGGTTATTGTTCATAGGCTGCATTGGATAATCAAACGTGTCAAATTTTCTTGCTGGCTCATGACACATAACGAGCATATCCGGCATGGAACCGTGTAACAACCCTAATGTTACCCCAGAATATGCAGCGTGAGTCAATGAACCCTGACCTTCTACAATGACAATATCACACGAATCGGCGACCTTGTCAATTTCCGCTTCGATTGCTCCTGCCACAAAATCACTTATAACTGCGTCAACAGCAACCCCGGCTTCTCCAAGCAAGATGCCTGTTTGCCCTGTTCCAACGAATGCTGGTTTTATACCCTTCTTTTGAAGTTTATTTTTGATTTCCCATGCAGCAGTCATTTTTCCAGAATCACAATCGGTTCCAATTGTTAACAACACAGGTGTATTTCTGTTTTTCCATGAGCCTTTAGTAAAAGATAGAGGAACGGGTGGTTTGCGCAAGTCGGTAATAATAACACCGTGCTTTTTAGCAAGCCCGGAAATCTCAAGATCATTGCTTAAAAACTCGTGTAGCCCGCACACAATATTTAACCCTTTTTCAATGGCGCTTAAAACAATTTTGCGCATATTTTCAGGTAAATACCCCCCCAGTGTTGCAACTCCAATTAATAAAGAATCGGGATTATATTGAAGAGCATTATTAATGTTATTAACAATGGGCGTGTCCCCGCCAATTTTCATAACATCATTTGTTGTTTTACCCATGTTTTCTGAATCGACACAGCAAACAGCTTCCTCGGGTTTGTATCGAAGAATACTGTTACATGTTTTGGCATAAATATTAAAATGCCCCTCAACTAAAATTGCATAACGTGGCATTAAGTCGAGAAGATTATTTTGAAGTGCGTTTAGCTCGGATGATGGCTGCTTTGATTTTGCCCCGCAACACTTTGTTCTCCAGAGCATTTATTTCATCCATACTGCCGGTAACCCCAGCGTCTACAAGTCGCGCAATAAGCTCTGATTCAGTTTCTTGTTTATCCGAGGCGGTGGTCGGAACAGCTAGTTCAGGAATGGAAGGCATTGGGGGTAATTCACCCGTACGCTTTGCCTTTATCATTGCCGCTTTTGCTTTGCCACGTAATGGTTTTTCAGGAATGTTATTTATAGGATCCATATCTCCTTCAAGAGCCATATTAACAACATAGGCAATCAGATCTTCATTGTTATCAAACGCTGGTAAACCACCAGTAGATTGAGAAGGAGTGTTTTCTTCCGACGAAGGAATGGGAGCAGCGTCTAATGCTTTTACAAGGTTTTCAGGCATTCCGCCCAAGCGTTTGGCTTTTAATAAAGCGGCCTTAGCTAATCCCCGAGTTGGTTTATCAGGAACAGCATTAATCAAATCCATATTACCATCAAGCCCCGCCTGTACCGCTTGAGCGATAATTGTTTCACGACTTAATTTGGGACCACTATCTACAATTGCGTTTTCATCTTCGTTTTTATTATCAGTTGTATCATCTGGTAGAAAATCTGCAAGGTTATGCAAAATTGCAGACCCGCGATCAGCAAACCCCCACGTTGTTAAAAATGAAAATAAACCATGACTGCTACGCTTGCAAATAACCTCTGAAAAACCTGAAGGCATTAGGTTGATTTGGAAAGAAACAGTTTCTTTGCTTACAGGATTGAACCGCATTTCCATTTCTAGTTTTTTGTTAGGCTCTATTTCCAAAATACGCCCATTGAATGAAGGTAAAAAGGTTCTTGGGCGGATTTTTATAAAGGCACCGGGTTCAAAAACAAAACGATCAAATGAAAATCGATGAACATAACGGGGGGAGTCAATAACGGGTAATATTCTATTGATACCTGGAAACCACAACGAATAATCTTGGAGAGAAAGCAGAGCTTCCCATATGGTTTCTGGTTTAACAGTATAGTTGTGCTGTACAATTGTTTCAGCCTGAAAGGGCTGATAAAACGAATCAAAACGACTACTAACTACTTGCTTATCTCCCGCGTCTTTAATAAATAGATAAATGGTTAAAAATAAAGCAATAAACACCGCTGATAAAATCATGAATTTCCTTTAAAAATTTGTTAGGATTTTACAGCTTTTTAAGGGTACAAACCAACGGCGGCGGGATCAATATTTTCTGACAAGGTTGTTTTTCGGCACAAGGAAACATGTTTAAGTTTATCTTCCTAATAAATACCGGGATGTTATATTATATCGTTATCGCTTTACTTGCTGTAGTCATGATTTATTTTTTATCATGGCGCCCCAACTGGGCAGACAGTATATATAAGCAAAAACCCCTTTGGTTTGCCCATCGCGGAGCGCTGCTGCAGCAGCCGGAAAACACTCTTTCTTCCTATAAGTATGCAATAGCTGCGGGAATTCCAGCCATAGAGATGGATGTCCTTTCAACAAAGGATGGCGTGGTCGTTTGTTCACATAATTTTGATCTGGAAAGAAAAACAGATGGCTTTGGATATATACATCATATGGACTTCAAAAACCTGCAGTTGCAGAAGACTGAAAGCAACCGTAAAAATAAACACAAACTGATTTATACTCTTGAAGAAGTTTTTAATGCTTTAGATGATAAAATTCTGATCAATGTTGAAATTAAAACACACGGGTGGCTTGATATAAAAACAGCTTACAATGCTGTAAGAATTATTAATAAAACCAGAAAAACCAATAGAACCATTATTTCGTGTTTTAACCCATTAACGCTATGGGCAGTAAAGAGGTTTAATAAGAAAATTCCAACTGGGTGGATTTTTCAAAACAGAGAACTTTTACCCCTTATTTTTATAGCACGCCCGGATTTTATACATCCCAGGGGGGACATTATCACAAAAGATCTCCTAGTTTATGCGAAAAAGAAAGGGTTGCGCATAAACGCCTGGACAATCAACACAAAGCCTGCCATAGATTGGCTGTTAGACAACGGGGTCGATGGAATTATAACAGATAGGCTTGAGTTTTATAAATCGTGAAATCAATTAGCGTTAAAGAATTTGATAAAAATAAAAGATAATTATATACTACTTGAATTAAGGGAACTAGAAAAAATAGTCACAACCCAAATTGATCCGCATATACATATTCCAATGATGAAAATTCCGCAACGACACAAAGAATTGGATAAAGATAAATCGATATTTGCGTTACGTGAAATGGGGGCCCACTCGGCACAAGTATGTCAATTTTTAGAACAGCTGGAATATGATATAACCAATTTAGCCAGAGGCATGGATGCTTGGTCGGTATACATGTTGATCCGGACCTACCGACCGCGGTATTAGTGCTTAAAGCAGCGTTTCCCGGTAAAAACCATAGCGATACCATGCTCATTACAGGCATTGATCACTTCCTGATCGCGGACAGAACCGCCCGGCTGAATCACAGCTTTGATTCCCACTTCAGAAATTTTGTCGATACTGTCACGAAAAGGAAAAAAGGCATCTGAACAAAGAATAGAGCCACTAATATTATTACCAGATTTTCTAATAGCTATCTCTACTGAATCCACCCGACTAACTTGACCGGCACCCACGCCCACCGTGACATTATCTTTAACGATCAGGATACCGTTGGACTTCACATGTTTTAACACCTTCCAGCCAAAAATCATATTGTCCAAGTCCCGTTCCGTGGGAACAATGTTCGTTACTATATTCAGGTGTTCACGTTTTAAAATAGATGTATCATTTTCCTGCACCAGAATTCCTCCCTCTATATTACGCACTTCCAATTTTGTTTCCCGTTTTGTGATTTCACCAATTTCAAGCACACGCAAATTTTTCTTTTTGGATAGGATTGTTAATGCGTTTTTATCAAACGAAGGTGCTAGGACAATTTCCACAAAAACATTATTGATGGCATTAGCCGCATCTTCTGTGCAAATTCGATTTAAAGCAATGATTCCTCCGAAAGCAGAAAGGCTGTCTGCATTAAAAGCGCGATTGTAGACATCCAGAAGGTCATCACCGATGGCCGCACCGCAGGGATTGGCGTGCTTCACCACCACACAGGCAGTCTGGTCAAATTCTTTCAGGCAGGCTAAGGCCGCGTCGGCATCCATAATATTATTGTATGAAAGCTTCTTGCCTTGGTGCATCTTTGCATTCAAAATATTGTTTGAACGATCTTCAGGGGTCTGGTAAGCAGCCGCAGACTGGTGGGGATTCTCTCCATAACGCATTTCGGAATGCTTTTTAAAGGTCAGGGAAAAATCCTCCGATAGTTTTTCGTTTTTCAAATAATTATGAATGATGGTGTCATACTGCGCCATGTGGCCAAAAGCCTTGGATGAGAATTTCCTTCGTGTTTCAAATGAAATTCGGCCATTTGATTGAAGTTCATCAGCGATAGTAGAATATTCCAAAGGATCAACTGCCACACAAACCCAGCCCACATTTTTTGCGGCAGAGCGGATCATGGTCGGGCCGCCAATATCAACATTTTCCAGAGCCAGCGCCAGGTCGCAATCCTCCTGGAAAATTGTTTTAGAAAAAGGATAAAGATTGCAGACCACAAGATCAATCCATTGAATATTGTTCGTTTCGGCGTCAGCACTATGTTTATCCCGAAGACCAAGAATGCCGCCCTCTATGAGCGGATTAATTGTTTTCACCCGACCGTCCATAATTTCTGGAAATTGAGTATAATCGCTTACATCAATAACAGGAATATTTGCATCCCGCAGTGCTTTGGCTGTACCACCTGTGGATAAAATTTCTACACCAAGTTCATTTAATGATTGGGCAAGTTCAATGACACCCGTTTTATCAAAAACAGAAATGAGCGCTCGTTTTACTCGGGTTGAATTTTGGTTTAATGTTGGTTTTAAAATCATCTTGTAAAAGTTTTCATATTTTTAAGGGTATATGTGTTGCCTTGATTTGACACAGCAATGTTATGAGTTTGTAAAAGCTCCAATACATAAACAATGTTACAGACGAAAAAAAATATTTATTTTTCATAAACAAGGTTTCCATCGAAGAAAGTGTGCGTGACTTTTGCTAAATGGATTTCATGGGACGGGATTGAAAACAGGTTACGGTCTAGAAAAATAATATCGGCCCGTTTCCCTACTTGGATTGACCCCACTTTGTCTTCCAGAAAAAGACTGTAAGCCCCGTCAATAGTGTAAGCTTTTAGCATGGTTGACAGGCCAACTGCTTCGCTGGGCAGTAATGCTTCACCCTTGAGTTCACCTGGCTCGCGACGTGTTACAGCTACTTCAATTGCATCAAGCGGATTCAAAGAGGATACGGTCCAATCGCTTCCGCCGGTAATGTGTGCGCCTGTTTTTTCCACGCTCCCAATGGGGTAGAGCCACGCGGCTCGTTGGGGCCCTAAAACGGGGAGGGTCATTTGTGTGATATAATCATCGGGATAAGCCCACAGAGACTGGAAACTAGCGGTAATATCCAATTCATTAAACCGTGGCTGGTCATCGGGGTGGATCAATTGAATATGTGACATCATGTGACGCTTATCGGAAGGACCATTTATATCTTTGGCATACTCATAAGCGTCCAGTGTTGTGCGGATGCCGCGGTCACCGATGGCGTGGACGTGCACCTGAAACCCGGCTTTATCAAATGCGGCAATGGCTGAATTCATACTATCGGGATGCCAGTTCAATATTCCACGGTCTTCCGTTCCTATATACGGCTCCAGCAGTGCGGCGGTACGAGCTTCGATTACACCGTCAGCAAAGAATTTCACTGTGTTCATCCGGCAATATTTATCGATAAAACGAAGGGTTTTCATTTTTTCTAGGCTCTTACGCCAATCAGCGGGCTCAGCATATTGTGAAGCCGAAATCCGAAGGTTTACCTTTTTACTCCTTGATAAATTTCGATACGCATACAACCCATCGATTTCCCCAATCCCAGCGTCTAGAATACCAGTGATCCCAAAGTGATTGGCTTTATGAGCAGCATTAATCAGTCCGGTTTTAATTTGTTTTTTGGAATAAGCAGGCAAAAATTTTCCTACCAGTATCATAGCATCTTCGCGCAAGGTTCCGCTGGGTTCTGCGGTGTACGGATCGCGTTCAATGCGACCGTTCAACGGATCGGGTGTGTGACGATCGATTCCAGCCAGCTTCAGCGATTTGGAATTCACCCAGGCAGAGTGACCATCTGCTGAATACAAAATTACCGGACGATCCGGTTCAATAATATCCAGCCATTCTTTACGAGGGTTCCCTTCAGGGAATACGGGAATTTCCCAGCCGTTGCCGCGGACCCACTCTTCATCGGGGCGATTTTTAATGTAGTCGCGAATAACGGTATAAATTTCTTCTGCGGATCTTAAATCATGAAGATCACATTCAATTGCTTCAATACCACCCCATAAAAGATGTACATGAGTGTCAATAAACCCCGGAAGCACCATTCCATTGGGGACCTCGTAAACTTTTGTCGAAAACCGCTTATAGTTTTCAGCAGTCTTGCGGTTACCAACAAACAGGATTTCACCATTCTTTATAGCAATAGCTTCAGCGGTTGGTTGATCAGCGTCCATAGTGAAAATATTGCCAATGACGATTAAATCGGCAGATTGTTTTTGTCCGCACCCGATAAAGAGAAAAATCAACAACGATTGTATAATCATTTTTGCAGATAAATTACTCAAACGTACCCTTCCCTTTGATTATGTTAATAGCTTCAACGAATGCGCGACCTTCCAAAGCCTGAACCCGAACTTTAAGCGTATTCACGTTATCATTGCCATAAACAGGGCATTTTTTCTGTATCAAGATCGGGCCGCCATCCACTTCTTCTGTAACAAAATGGATTGTACACCCTGTTTCAGTATCGCCGTTTTTTAGTACTTCTTCATGGACATTTGTATCCATTCCGCCGGTATATTTAGGAAGGAGCGACGGGTGAACGTTCAAAAGTTTATTCTGCCAGACGTGGCAGAATTCTGATGAAAGGATGCGCATGAAACCGATGAGTAGTACCAGGTCAACACCGTGCCTGTTTAAAACTGTGGTCATCTCGGCATCAAATTCTTCTCGAGCTTTTTCTTTATGTGATATAAAGATCGCCGGCACATCATAGTTACGAGCGCGCTCAAGGATGTAAGCGCTTTTCCTGTTAGAAATAACAACGGACACTTCAGCATCCAGCTTTCCGGAATTAATAGAATCAAGAATGGCCAGAAGGTCGGTTCCTTTTGTGGAGCCTAAAATTCCTAATTTCAGAGTGTTCATGTTTTAATGTGTTCACGTGTTAAAGAAAAATGAACAGTGAACACATTAAAACCTAAATACTTTCGCACTTTATTTCTTTCATATGATTTATACGTTTCTGAATTAATTTATCTGTTCCAATATCATTTCTGTGAAATAAAGGACCGCTAATAGATGACACTTCTTTTTCTGCAATTATTTCTGCTTTCGAAATTGTATCGGCTATTCCCACAACTGCGATGGTTCGACTACCAGCTTCAACCAAACTCGCTCCTTTAAAATCAACGGATGCATAAAATAAGCCGTCCGGATTTTCGATTTGTGACACATCAACGGACTTGCCTTTTATTGGATTGTCCGGGTATCCTTCTGGAACAGCATATTTACAAACGGTGGCTTTATTTTGAAACCGGACATCAACTTTATCTAATGTGCCATCAGCAATGCCATTACAAATATCAATAAAATCTGCCTCCAGCAAGGACAAAACATTCATTGCTTCCGGATCGCCAAACCTGGCATTGTATTCAATTAGCTTTACACCTGTTGCTGTTGCCATAAATCCGCCATAAAGGATGCCCTTATACCCTTCACCAAATTTGTCTTTTACCGCCATGGCGGTTTGAATATTGATATTGTGAGCTTGAGTTATATCATCATCCGCCATAAAAGGAAGGGAGTGATTGGCGTCAGAATAAGTGCCCATGCCGCCGGTATTTGGTCCCGTATCTCCTTCGTAAGCCCGCTTATGATCCTGCACTACCGGCATGTGTTTTAATGTGTCCCCATCACAAAAACTCATGAGCGAAAATTCTTCACCAATGAATTTTTCTTCAATGACGAATTTGCCCCCCCCTTCAACCAATTCTTGGCAATAAGCCAAAGCTTCTTCGTGGGAATGCAAATGATCACCTGATACTTTTACGCCTTTACCCCCAGCGAGACCATCATATTTCACCACATAATTTTCACCCAATATATTTAAGAAATCGGCCACACCATTCATGGAATTAAATGTTTCATATTGTGGCCCACCGGGGATGTCATATTCTTTCAACAAATCCCGGGTAAATGCTTTAGATGTTTCCAATTGGGCTAAATCTTTTTTGGGCCCTACTACTTTTACACCAGCTTCCCACAATGCATCCGCCACGCCATTCGCCAAGGGATTTTCTGGTCCAATAATGGCCAGTGTTGCCCCAACTTCTTTGGCATAACTCACCACAAATTCAGGATTATTAAAATTTCTGATTAATATTTCATCACAGTGTTCAGCAATGCCAGGATTCATATTTGAAGCGAGACAATAAATTTCTTTTTCTTGAGGAGAGCGATCTAAAGCTCGGACAATGGCATGCTCCCGCGCGCCGGAACCAATGACTAATATTTTATTTTTCATTTTATTCAAGTATTTGAGTTGTTAAAACATGAACAACTTCTTACATGAACACTGTATTTCATTTCCCATTCCTATCATTCATTCGCATCGTTTCCATTTCAGCGATTTTGGCTTCGTCTATATCATTGGCCACATAGTTTCCGTCCAAACATGCCAGACAAGGTGTATCAATATGGTGATCGCCCTTTCGCGTGACCGCTTCCACCAAATCATCAATCTTTTGATAAAGAAGCGCATCGACTTTTAGGAATCCTTGAATTTCATCTTCACTCATATTCCCCGCAATGAGCTCGCTTTTTGTTGGCATATCCACACCATAAAAACAGGGCGATTTTACTGGTGGACAGGCGACTGCAAAATAGACTTCTTTCGCACCAAAGTCCCGAAGCATACGTACTATCTCTTGACTCGTATTTCCGCGAACAATACTGTCATCCATAATCATCACTTTTTTATCACGAATTTCTGTTTCTTGCGGCACCAATTTATATTTCACAGATTTCTTTCGCTCTTCCTGTCCAGGCATAATAAAGGTTCGCCCGATAAATGTATTTTTATACAATCCTTCAGAATATCGAACTCCCAATTTGTGGGCAAAAGAAAGGGCTGCGGTGTTGGCTGTGCTGGGCGCTGGTATCACAATATCTGGAATGATATCAGGATATTTTTTCTTCCATGCATCCGCTAAATTTTGGCCCATTCGCAATCTGGAGCGATAGACGCTTACATCATTCAGGGTCGCATCGGGCCGGGCGAAATACACATATTCAAATATGCAGGGATTGAATGACTTTTTAATCAAACGCTTGCTGAATACTTTTCCGGCTTCATCCACATAAATGAGTTCTCCAGGAAGAACAGTTCCTTTGGGTTCGAATCCAAGGGCATAAAACATGGTGTTTTCTGATGCAAAAATATAATCCTTGCCGCCATTACCATTGGATCGTTCACCTTTTACCAACGGACGAATTCCCTGGGGATCACGAAAGACCACAAGTCCTTTCCCGATGACAAGACTGACCACAGAATAGGCACCTTTTACATGTTTAAAAATTTTAGTTACCGCATTGCACAAAAGATAGAAAAACTCATCACTATCTTCAGGCGGATTGTTGGTGTGCAGCAAATCGGCGAAATAATGCAATAGCACTTCTGAATCAGAATTGGTGTTTAAATAACGGCTATCCCTTTTGGTGATTTCTTCAGCAAGTTCATTATAATTAGTGAGATTCCCGTTGTGCGCCAAGGCGATGCCGTAAGGAACGGAAGTCCAGAAGGGCTGCACCTCGCCGTGGCCGAATCCGCCGTGGGTGGGATACCGGTTATGAGAAATGCCGATATTCCCCGTAAGCAATGCCATGTTCGATTCATTGAAAACTTCCTTTGCAAGACCCATCCCTTTTTCTTTATGCATGCGATCATCATAGGTTATGATCCCGGCCGCATCCTGACCACGGTGCTGCAAATGAATTATACTATCATAAAGTTCTATAGCAACAGGCTTATGAGAATAAATGCCGGCTATACCACACATTAGATTAGGTCCACTAATTTGGGCGCAAGGCCGATGTAGCTTGCCGGCGTCAGTCTTAATAACGTTTTTTTATCTTCTTCAGGTATATTCAGCCCGGAAACGAAATTGGCCATAGCCTCTGCGTTGATAAATTGACCCCGGGTAAGCACTTTCAACTGTTCGTAAGCTTCCTGTTTACCTGTTTTTCGAAGGATGGTCTGGACAGCTTCTGACAATACTTCCCAGTGATTATCCAGCTCTTTCGACATTTGGGTTTTGTTAATAGTAATCCGGCTCAATCCTTTTAAAATATTATGCAGGGCTAAATACGAATGTCCCAAAGCCACCCCTTGGTTTCGTAAAGTAGTTGAATCAGTGAGATCCCGCTGCATTCGTGAAACAGGAAGTTTGGTGGCGAAATGATTCAGAAGCGCATTGGCGATACCCATATTGCCTTCAGCATTTTCAAATTGGATGGGATTGATCTTATGGGGCATGGTAGAGGAGCCCACTTCACCGGCTACTTTTTTTTGTCCAAGAATGCCGCGACTAATATAAGCCCACATATCACGACAGAGATCGGTCAAGATAGAATTGATACGAACCACTTGATGAAAACTTTCTGCCAGTGAATCGTGGGGTTCGATTTGGGTCGTAATTAAGTTTGGCTCGAGCCCGAGTTTTTTGATGAATCGTTCAGAAAAATTTAACCAATTTACTTTTGGATAAGCCACCATCTGGGCGGACCAGGTTCCTGTAGCGCCGCCAAATTTTCCCAACAGCGGATGAGATTTCATTTGAGGAATTTGTCTATCAAGGCGCGAACAAAACACGGCCAATTCTTTCCCGAAGGTTGTGGGTGTTGCGGGCTGACCGTGAGTCAAAGCAAGCATAGATGCGTTCTTTGATTCCCGAGCCAGTTTTTTCAATTCTTTATTTAAAGAAAGTAGTGTCGGTAGATAAACCTGTTTCAGCCCATCTTGCCACATGAGCGAATAGGATAAATTATTTACATCTTCAGATGTGAGCGCAAAGTGAATCCACGGATGGAGCGCCTTTTTTACTTTCCCTTGAATGTAATATTCGATTGCTTTTACATCATGGTTTGTGGTGGCTTCAATTTCTTTAACCTTTTCCGCTGCGGTGGAATTAAAGTTTTCATATATTTTTCGCAAGCGGGATTGTACTATCTTGGAAAATGGCGGTAACTCTTTGATTCCTTTTTCATTCCCTAAAGCAATAAGATATTCAATCTCTACTTTGAGTCGATAATGCATGAGAGCTGATTCGGAAAAATAAACAGACAGATCTTTTACACTATTGTAATAGCGACCATCTAATGGTGATGTGTGACGGCTCAATGTTCTTTCCTTATTGGCGTTGAATGGATTAACGAAATTTTCCATAGACCATTTATTTTTTTACATATAATGGATTCTGACCAATTCTTTTCAGATATTTTTCCATCATCATCAATTATCAATTGGGTTATTTTCAATGAATCATTTTCATTTTGCGCAAAAGCATTTACGGAAAATAAAAGGGTTAATACTATTATTAAACGATTCATATTAGTTCCTTTATATAAAAAGATTAAAGGGCTTCAAATTCTTTTCTTTTATTCTCAAACTAATCACCCATTGTTTTAGGCTCTTTCATCAGTTCTTGCATTGCCGCCATAGCCTTGAGATGGTCTTCGTCATTTGATTTAATCATTTCAATTCCCCAACCGACTTAATATTTATAAAAAGTTAATCCTTGGTTTCATACCAAACAGAAATGAGATGCTGTCCTGGTTCGACACTTCCCCCGCATGATGTTTGTTTTATATCAACCACCTTTATTCCTGGTTGACTTTCCATCCAGACATTAATCTCTCCTTCAAGGGTTTCAGCTATTTTAGATTTGCCAAAGTATCGGCCGCATTTAGAAAAAAACTTTACTTTCATTTTAACTCCTTTTTGTTGCCACAGAGATCACGTATTATTTATTTTTCTCATTAAATTCTTTGCGTGATTTGCGCCTTTGTGGTTATTGATTTAAAATTCTTTTCGCCGCTAAAGCACAATTCCCCGGATCAAGAATGGTAAGCACCGGTGTATTACTTGGCATTTGCAAAGTGGAATGAATATTCACCAGCATATCTGTTTTATCTGCAAAAGGTGGACACCCAATGGTTGGAAATTCACAATTGGCAGCCACAAATCCGGATAGCGCATTGGACCGACCGGCGATGGTGATATACACAATATCTTTTCCATCTTTATTCGCGGTCAAAATATCTAAAACTTTCAACGGTTGTTTGTGGGCTGATGCTACATGCTGTTCCCAGGCGATTCCGTATTCATCCAGTTTATCAGTTATATTTTTTGCATGGGGTTCGTCTGAAATAGAGCCCATGATAATGACTGCTTTCATAAGACTTCCTTTAAATTTTCATTAATTCTATCACTAACCGGCTTCCCCGCATCGGGGAATGGAAACACTCCACCCGTAATAGTCTCATACAAATAGATGTAGCGGCTCGATAGTTCGGCGACCAATTCTTCTGGCGCTTCAGGTAAAGTTTCATCATTATACGGATCACAATTATCTACAAACCAAAGACGTAAAAATTCTTTATCAATATTCTGGGGTTCTTGTCCGGCGACCATGCGTTCATCATATGTTTTAGCAATCCAGTAACGGCTTGAATCCGGCGTGTGGATTTCATCAATGAGTCGAATGGTTCCATCGGTATCGAGACCCATTTCATATTTTGTGTCCACCAACACCATGCCATTTTCAGCCGCTTTCTTTTGTCCGAATGTAAAAAGTTCCAACGCCTTTTCGCTGCAATAATCCCAGTCTTCCTGCGTCATCCAACCTTCACTCACAATTTCATCAGGTGCAATAGGACGATCGTGATGTTCTTCCTTGGTGGTGGGCGTAAGCATATTGGAGTCAAGCTTTTGATTCTTCACTAATCCTTCCGGTAAATCATTTCCGCAATATTCGCGGTCGCCGTTATTATAAACCGTCCAAAGGGATGTGCTTGTGCTGCCGGTAATATATCCGCGAACCACAAATTCAATGGGGAAGACGTCACATTTATTTGCAAGGGTTACATTGGGATCGGGAACGGAAATCACATGGTTTGGAATAATATGTTTTGTTTGTTCAAACCACCATGCGCTGGTGAGATTCAAGACCTGCCCTTTAAAAGGAATAGACGCCAACACACGATCGAAGGCACTTTGGCGGTCCGTGGTAATAAGCGCAACTTTATCGCCGAAATCATATTGGTCTCGTACCTTGCCCGTGCGTTTGTTTCCATTGGGCAAAGCTGTCTCGGTTAAAGTGTTATTTAATTCCGCCTTAATGCGGTCTTTATAATGTTCAGTTGATTCGATAGCATTCATGAGATAATGGGTTGAATAATATGTGTGAGTCCAAAATTTGTTTAAAAACAGTTTCAATATTACCGCCATTCACGGTCACATTCCATATAACACCGCGCTTAATTTCGGTTATTCCATCAATTTCAAATCGTTCCGTCAGGGATTCGAATTTCGCCCGTCCGATCATATCTTCTTTTTGCCGAACTAAGAAAGAAGCGGTGTTTTCCGCTGATACGGTTTTGCTGATGAATTCCTTATTAGAATTATAGAGTTCGCCTGTTTTGTCAATTTTTTGCAGGATGGACTTTCGCTCTCCGTCCGTGGATATTTCCCAATGGGTTTGGCGCGTAATAGAAACATCGTATCGCAAATGATCCAATGCATTATGGACGGACGCAGCTTCATTATCAGTAATAATCATATCAATGACCCATTCCGATGAATCGCCGTTCGATTCGTAATTTGCTACTTTATAATGTGGGCGGTCAAAAGACAATGTGTGGTCTGAAATTGGATTTCCGGTTTCAATAAATGCTTTCATGGAAGAAAAGATGGCATCGCCATTTTCTGTCCGTTCCGGATGGGGCATCATGGCCATAACATTTCCCCGGGTATTACACACTGCTGCTAAATTGTGCATAGATCCGTTGGGGTTGGTTGGGAATTCATCCACAATTTCCCCATCATTATCACAATAACGAAAAACCGTTTGGCCATTGGCGATCATTGTCTCCAACAATTCATCTGGAATAATAAAACGCCCTTCACCATGAGCCAGCGGAACATTAATCCAATCTCCCGTTTTTAAATGTAACGTAAAAGCACAACGGGTGGATGGTGCGGACATATGCAAATTCGCCCAGGTATTATAATAACCGATACCAACCACATGCCCAGATTTCACTCGTTTATTATCTGTAAGGGCAATGCCCACGCGGTGATTTTCCAAGCCGGGGACAAGACCGCTTTCCACCAGAATTTGAGCCCCGTTGCAGATACCCAAAACGGGCTTTCCATTTTCAGCTTCAATTTTGATTTGCTTCATAATGGGATCCAATGCTGCAATCACGCCGGCACGAGATCGGTCTTCGTATGCGAAACCACCTACTATAATATATCCGTCGAAGTCCGACAATCTTTCTACCGATTCATTCCATAAAAACTCTATAGGATTCAATCCTACACGATGACAAGCCATAAGTGTTTCTCTCTCCGTATTTGAACCGGGGAATTGGATAATTGCTATTTGGGCCACAGAGAAAACTTCCTATTGGTTTTTCTCATAAAGATCAGTGGTTCAATTAATTGAAACATGCTTTTCTCCACTTACCACTGATCCAATCTCATAAACTTTTGTTAAGCTTTTTAACGCATTTTTCACCGAAGCCACATGAGCCGAATCAACAACAAAGACCATGCCGATTCCCATATTGAATGCCCGATACATTTCATTTTCATCCACATCGCCGATGGATTGCATTACATCAAAAACAGGAAGAGATGGCCATGATCCTTTTTGAAGTTTAACTCCGTAACCGTCCGGTAAAATTCTTGGAATATTTTCCACCAATCCACCACCTGTAATGTGGGCAATACCTTTTACATCAATGACCTTGTCCAAAACAGAAAAAACATGATTCGTATAATTAATATGTGGTTCAAGCAAGGTAAGTCCCAAAGATTTTTCCAATTCCGGGATCGTATCATTCACATCGTATCCGCCAATTTCAAAAAAGAGTTTTCGGGCGAAGGAATAGCCGTTAGTATGTAATCCATTAGATGGAAGCCCCAACACCACATTGCCGGATTTGATATTTTCACCCGTAATAATTTTGTCTTTTTCTACCACACCGGTAATAATTCCCACCAAATCATGCTCACCGGGAAGATAAGTGTCGGGCATTTCGGCTGTTTCACCACCGACCAAAGAGACCCCCGTTTCTTTGCACGCTTTTACCATTCCGGACACAATTTCTTCTACAATTTTGGGTTTCAGTTTATCGTTTGCAATATAGTCGAGAAAAGTAAGGGGTCGCGCACCCATGACCAAAATATCGTTGGCGGCTGCGCTCAAAAGATCAATGCCGATGGTATCGAATTTTCCCAATTTTCGGGCGATTATTGTTTTGGTCCCCACACCATCAATGCTCTGGACCATAACGGGATGATCATATTTTTCCAGAATAGGTTTCAGATCGTAGAGCGAACCGAAACTCCCGAGCCCCGTAAGCACATTGGACGTAAAAGTTGATTTCACCCCATCTTTAATGCGATCCACGGCTTTGTTTCCAGCATCAATATCTACACCGGCTGATTTGTAATCTATATTGCTCATTATATTTTTGCCACAGAGTCGCAGAGCTCCCAAAGATAAAACATAATATTTTTTTGCACTCTTGTTGTCTTCGTGGATCTAAAGTTTTTCACGTAATCCATTTGTCCACGCTTCTTTTGCTTTATTCACAGTCAAACCAACAACGTTATTTATTTGAATTAAATTGCCTATCGTTTTTCCAATTTCATAAACATCCAATTCAACATGTGAAAATATGATTTTTATTCCATCAACATTTTCCAATGATATTTCTAAAATAAATCCACCCGTTTCGGACCATAATAATTTTTCATTCAAAAGGTTGCTATCAATATTTATATCACAACCAATATCATTCCCAAAGGTCATTTCCGCAAGGGTAGATGCAACACCACCATCAGCAATATCATGGCAGGATAAAACCAAGCCACCATCAATACAATCGGTCAGGGCAAATATTTGGTTTTTTACTTCTTCTAAATTAGGCTTCGGAACATTGGCACCCATTTCATCATACAGACTGTAATAAACCGACCCGCCCAATTCATTTTTTCGTTCGCCAATCATTAACACAACAGAATCCAATTTTTGGAAATAAGCTGGTACTGCTTTGTTTACATCTTTGAGTCGGCCCAAACAACTCACAATCGGACTCGGTGGAATGGCGCCATTTTTTGATTCATTGTAAAAACTTACATTTCCCGCAATGATGGGCGTTGCATGATCGGGATTATTCTTCAAAGTAATGGCGTGACACGCATCGGCAACCCCGCGAACGGCTTCCACAAATTCCCACATTTGATGGGGTTTTTCAGGATTCCCAAAACAGAGACAATCAGACAACGCATGGGGCGTTGCACCAACAGCCGCCACGTTTCGCATGGATTCCACCACTGCATTAACGCCTCCCCAGTAAGGATCAATCAATCCGTATCTTGGATTATGATCAGTAGATAGAGCAATGCCCACATTCCGAATTTCTTCCGGATATTTGTCAGAATTGAATGGGGCCATGACCCCGGAATCTGCCAAGCCAGTTTCCATATGGATACGTCCTTGAACCTGTTTATCATATTGTTCAAAAATGGGCTCGCGACTTGCCATATTTTCATGGGATAAAATATCCAACAAAACTTGATTATAATCTGATGGTTTGGAGATATTCGGTTCGATAAAATTTGACTCCCGCGCTTCAAATGGACGATTATACAAAAAGCCTTCCGTCACTTCTTTTGCTTTCGCATTCACAATTTCTTCATCGCCATTATGGACGATATATTGGCCGTCATTTCGGATTTTCCCAACGACGGATGCGCGGGCACCTTCGCTAACGCCGGGGAGATCAAACGTAGTATTATAGTGGTGTAAAATCATGGGCGTTATATCCGGCGAACACACCCACATAAATCGCTCTTGAGTTTCACTGCAGAGATAAACGGACGGATGCAATCCATCCATCCCAATATGAATTTTATCCATCCACACTTCCGCACCGTAGCCGGATGTTTCTGCCAACTCCACACTGGCGCATGCCACACCGCCCGCCCCTAAATCCTTAAAACCGATATGATTGATCAAACCTTTTTCTTTCATGATGTCAAAGAGCGCATAAGATGATTTCAATAGATGTCGTTCCAAAAATGCATTGGGCTCTTGAACTGCTCCTTTGTTTTGCTCTTTCTTTTCTTCTTCAAGTTCTAATGAAGCAAAACTGGCCCCACCGAAACCGCTATTGTCTGTTGGTTTGCCCAGTAAAATTAAATCATATCCATCCGCATTTTTCGGTGCGTAAGAATGAATAATATCATCTTCCCGAACAATGCCCAGCGTAACCAATGTGACCAAACAATTTTCGTTATAGCCATCATGATAATATAAATCACCACCGATGTTTGGGATGCCCAACGGATTACCATAACCAGCAACGCCGGCAACTACACCATCGTGAATCCATTTTGTTTTATTATTTTTGATATTCCCAAATCGGAATGAGTCAGTAACAGCAATGACTTCAGCGCCCATGCACAAAACATCCCGAACATTTCCACCCACTCCCGTGGCAGCGCCTTCATAAGGTACAATTTGAGAGGGATGATTATGAGATTCGTGACTCATGACTATGCACCAGCGATGGCCGCCATGATCCGTGGCAATGGCAACAACGCCCGCATCTTCTTTTGCACCGAGAACCACATCAGGTCCTTCGGTGGTAAATTGCTTTAGGTGATTGCGACTGCTTTTATAACTGCAATGTTCCGACCCTTGAATTGAAAATAAAATGAGTTCTGCAAGGGAAGGGGCGCGCCCCAGCATATCATTTTGAATTTTGCGCACTTCGTCAGTGGTGAGTGGGATATTGAGTTCCGCTAACTTGGCTTTGATATCAGAATCAGAGAGCCCGACGAAGTCGATTGTTTCTTTCGTAAACGCCATTTGATTATGCCACGAAGACACGAAGACACAAAGATATTATAAACCGCCTTCGAGTCTTTGTGCCCTTGTGGGTGAAGATCATCTTATGATAGTCTCGTGTCGTTGTGGCCCCACCGATACAATTTTTACCGGGCAATCCACTTCGCGCTCAATAAATGCAATATAGTTTTTTAAGGTTTGGGGCATTGCATCATAGCCTTTATCCCAAATATTTTCAGGAAGGTTACCCCAACCCGGAAGCGTTTCGTAAATGGGTTTTGCATTTCGATATTCGGTTAAACTGGCAGGCATTTCAATGATGCGTTTTCCACGCACATCGTATGCGATGCAAATGGGCAGTTTATCAAATCCATTCAATATATCTAATTTTGTGAGCGCTATTTCTGTCAATCCATTCACGCGAACCGCCTGACGCACTTGAACCAAATCTATCCAACCTACGCGCCGAGGACGCCCGGTTGTGGTTCCATATTCCCCACCCTTCTCCCGTAAGCTTTTTGCTTCTTCTCCGTGAATTTCTGATGGTAATGGACTATTGCCAACACGACTTAAATATGCTTTTGTAACACCAATGATTCTGTTGATATTTCGGAAGCTTACGCCGGTGCCGGTGGAAATATGTCCGGCGGCCGTATTGGAAGATGTGGTGTAAGGATAAACACCATGATCCACATCCAAACTAATTCCTTGTGCGCCTTCAAACAAAATGGATTTACCAGATTTGTGAGCATTGTATAATTCCACGGATGTATCGCGGATATAGAATTTCAGTTTTTGACCATATTTTAAATAATTATTATAAATTTCATCAATAGAAATATCAAAAGATTGATTGAGTATTTTTTCAATGATTCCTTTTGAAAACGCATATCCTTTTTCCAGTTTTTCTCTGAATACATCCGGTTCCAAAAGGTCAATCATGCGAATACCATTTCGAAACATTTTATCTGCATAGACAGGGGCAATTCCACGGCGCGTGCTTCCCGCAGCCAAGTCTCCCTGATGTCCGGAAAGAGCGCCATCCATGGCAATATGGTAAGGCATAATCACATGGGCACGATCGCTTACCATAAGTTTTGGATTTATTCCTTTTTCTTTCACATAAGCAATTTCGTCCAGGAGTACTTTTGGATCAACAACCACACCATTGCCAATAATAGACATGGGTTCGCCATAAACAATTCCGGAAGGGATCAAGTGGAGCTTAAAGGTATTGCCATCTACAATGATGGTGTGTCCGGCGTTGTTGCCGCCGTGAAAACGAACGACATAGTCAGATTCGCAAGCAAAAAAATCGGTAATCTTTCCTTTGCCTTCGTCGCCCCATTGAGCGCCAACAATTGCCGTTATGTTAGACGGATTGGAAGACACCGAATGCCGAGGGCTGGTTTGGTCTGGTGGCGAATAACGTCACGAAAATATATCAAAATTGAAAGATGAGATTACAGCTTAAAATAGATTAACTAAAAGAAGGATTATTTAAGGTTTTGATTATTTATGTATACGCAACTGAAAAAAGACCAATACAAGAACATTAATTAACAAGCCCCATATTCCTGCGTGTATACCCAAAGGTTTCGTAGGTAAAAGAGGATGCAGCGTTATAATTACAGCTACGATGGTTCCTATTATAACACCATAAAGAACAGCTCTTGAACTCAAACGTTTTAAATGTAATCCCAGAAAAATAGCCGGTGCAATTTGGCAGAGTAATTCCAGCTTTATTTCCATGAGCCGCCAAATAGTTTGAGGTAGTTTAATAGCGAGCAAAACTGCTAACCCCATAATCAGCCATGAAAATATTTTTCCTATCCGAATTAATTCGCCCTGACTTTTTCCAGGCTGCAAACGTCCATATAAATCTTTTGTTACCATTGCAGAAATGGCCAGCAATGCAGAATCAACAGTACTCATGATAGCTGCAATTGCAGCAGATAGAAACAGTACAATCATCATCCCCATGGCCGGAATTCTATATCCAATATCCTGAAGCATCAAAATTGTTATCTGCTCACTTCCTTGGGGGTCAAGGTTCGGGAATTGGGCCAATCCGACCCAGCCCACAACCATCATAAACATTGTGGTGATCAATGGCATAAAAACCATAATCTGTAAAGATCGTTTTAATGTATGTTCGTCTTTTGCAGCGTATATGCGTTGAATGGCATGGGGATAAACGGATATGCCGAAAAACGCCAATCCAATTGTGCTTATCCATAATCGTTTTTCTGTCCAATTTGGAGGGTTAAAAAATTCAGGGTTTTGACTTTTGATGATTTCAGCTGAAGTTACCATCCCACCATACTCCACTTGAATCACTATAAATATTAGTATCACACCTACCAGTAAAAGAACACCTTGAATAACATCTGTCCAAGCAACACTACGCATACCTCCCAAAGTTTCATAGATGACCATAATCAGTGATAATAAAATTATTCCCTGGGCGAAACCAACCCTTCCCCCTGTGGCTGCTACAACAATGTAGCCGATAGCTTTCAAATTTGTGAGAATATAATTTCCTAGCGCAAAAATTGAAATTATAACAATTATAATCGTCAGTACGGTATTCTTGAAACGATGATGAATAAAATCACCCGTCGTTATAAATCCGTGTTTTTTTGATAACCTGAATAATTTTGGGGCAAAAAGAAAATATGCACCAATAATAGAACTCATAAAAATAACCATAACCAAGCTTTGATAACCGCCACGATACGCTTTTCCAGCGAATCCAATCATTGTATTTCCGCTATACTGTGTTGCATATAGAGTTAGAAAAAGCACGAAAACACCCATTCCTCTGCCCGCTAGATAAAAATCAGATAAAGTGTTTTCTTTACGGGCCATTCGCCCAGCCATTCCAATTCCAATTAGAGAAAACAGGTACAACCCCACAAAAATTATACCACCCGTTCCTAACAAAGGATCAGAGTTCATCGCGTTGTTTTTTAGTTGGCCAATAAATTTGAAGAATTATTACTATAATAAAGGAGTAAAGAATAGTCATTATTAACGCATAAAAAGCCCAAGCAGGAAAACCCAAAATAATGTGTGAGGATGTTATACATAAAGGCACTGTTAAAAAAACGGCCAATATTGAAAGAAAATACGCTTTTTTTGGAATCAACGAGTGTAGCTCTAATGCTTTAGAAGTTCTTGAAAGATTTTCAAATTATCCGGAAATTGATTTGATTTGTTTTTTAAAAATTTATCAAAAAATGAAACAACAACTTTATTGACTATAGATATAGTTTTCAAGGGCGCCACGCTTCCCGTTTCTAATAGATAATTTGATATGGTTGAATATAATGGCACATCGCTAAAATCTAAATGCCGTGCCCCCTGTAATGTATAATGTATTCCATCTTTTCTTACATTTTTTAAAAAACGTACGAGCCTGGCAGGACTTGTAGGGTATTCAGAATCATCCCAGTGGGGCCTACCTAAGTGCAAAAACGGCTGTGAAATTCCCTGTTCTATTATCAATTCCGGTATGGGATTCATCCAGCTATCTAATGCGAGCACTGCTTTGATACGACTGTCCTCATATGCAGCTTGAATAGCCGTGGACCCTCCATAAGAATGACCCAGTACGCCTACTTTATCAAAGTCAATCACGTTGTGGAATTCATCATCAGAAAGCATTTGATCTAATATAAATCTAATATCAGCTGCGCGTGTGTTTAATTGCTGTCGACGAATTTGAACACTATCAGGATAACCGGTAATATCTGACCTATAATCAGCTATATGCCCATCAGGAAAAACAGTCAGGTTGCAATCATAGGTATGATCTGGCGCTGCAACGACATAACCATGGCTGGTTAGTTCTTCAATTAACGCAGTGTGAATCTCTTTATAACCGGTAATACCATGAGATAATATTAAAAGAGGGAATTGCTTATTTTGGATTGTTGTTTCATTTAGAAAAGAATGTGTTTTTACCAAATCAATATGGCTGACCAAAAACCCTGGGAGTCCCCCCGCCGCACCAATCCCATCGGCTCTTATGTTGAGGTTATACAGATAAGGTACGGGTTTGCCGGTTACTTTTTCTACAGGATACCATACCTGTACTAACAATTCACGCAAGTCGTTTGGGTTTTCATCGTTTGGAGTGAACCACTCTGGTCGAGTTTGGTCGATCCAGTGGTATAATTTTGTACCAATTAAAAAAGGTCCTGTTGGCTGGGGGAGGCTAAACACAGGAGAAACAACAGGCAGGCCAACAGTGAATAAAGCCCACAAACCCCACGCAAACTTATTGAATCGTTGCGTGAACTTCAGTTCGCCTATTTTTAAACGCAGGTATAATATACCAAAACTTAAATAAGCAGGGACCATTTGCCAGCGATATCCTTCGAACATTACTTGGACCACGATTAAAATAAGCGCAAAAAACAGCAGTTGCATGGGTTGTTTATCTTTTTGTTTTGAAAAAACAAGCTGATAAATCAGCACGACTAATATTAGCAGTAATATGGATTCAAATAAGCGCATGGGTGATATTAATGTTAATTTCTACTTTGTGAAACTAACAATGAAAGTAATGCTATGTCATTCCATAAATTAGATTTTAAAGAAATAACTGAAAAAGAAATGAAAAACCGGTCCCAGAAATTTTATTATCAAATGAAATCAAGACGAACTGTTAGAGATTTTTCTGATCGGTCGGTCCCTTTAGAGATTCTTGAAAGTTGTATAAAAACAGCAGGACTAGCTCCGTCCGGCGCAAATAAACAGCCTTGGAGTTTTGTATTGGTTCAAGATCCAGACATTAAGAAAAAGATTCGATTTGCTGCAGAAGCAGAAGAAAAAGAATTCTATTCTCACCGCGCTACCAAAGAATGGCTCGAAGACTTAAACCAATTTGGCACAGACTGGCACAAACCTTTTTTGGAGACAGCTCCCTATTTAATTGTAATATTTAAACAGGTGTTGGATGCGGAATATGATAAACCGCGTAAAAATTATTATGTAAATGAATCGGTGGGTATTGCGGCCGGATTTTTATTAGCGGCAATACATAACGCAGGACTAGTTTCATTAACCCATACGCCAAGTCCAATGAAATTTTTACAGAAAATTTTGAAACGCCCTGAAAACGAACGAGCGTTTTTACTGATTCCGGTTGGGTATCCTGCAGATAGTGCGGAGGTACCTGTAATCAGAAAAAAATCTTTTGAAGATATTATTGTCACAATATAATCAAATGAGAATTATACTGATTATTCTTTGTATTAGTGTTGTTAGTAGCGCATCGGACGCTTTTTTAAGTTTTAGTATTTATGAGGAAACGATTTCCGGTTCTAATTATAAAAGTAAGATGATTCCTATATATCGTTCCCAAGGATCAGTTTTTTGTTTGGGTTTTTCTTCCGCTGATTTCGGCCTCCCTTTTTAAGCTTGTGCGTGTTCTCCGGATTTTGCATCAGGAATAATATTAAAGATTTTATCTTTATATGAAGACCCTAAATCAAGTAAACAAAACAATTTTATGTGATAATGTAAATGATGTTCTTGAGCATTATACAGAAAACTTGGGGTATCGTATAGAGAGCATTTTTCCAGCAGATAATCCGCGAGAAGTGATCGTATTTAAAGGTGATACTCGCATTCAACTAATAAAAGAAGAAAAAATAGAGATAGAAACGACCCCGCCAGCAGCGCAATCTTTTGTCTCCACAGAGCTAAATAATAAATCCCCGTGGATTGCTGGCAGGGCGGGCATGTTGTATAAAGATTTAATACCAGATCGTCAAAGCGGAAGATTAATTGCGTCGCATATAAAAATTCCTGATGGTGGTCCAGTTGCTGATTATGTCCATTTTCATAAGATCCGTTTCCAGATGATTTATATATATAAAGGATGGGTGAAGCTGGTTTATGAAGACCAGGGTCCGCCATTTATTATGAATGAGGGTGATTGCGTTTTGCAGCCACCAGAAATCCGCCATCAAGTATTAGAGTGTTCAGCAGGATTTGAGGCAATAGAAATTAGTTCTCCGGCTGAACATATTACGTATGTGGACTACGAATTAACTTTACCAACATCAACGCTTAATGCTGACAGAAATTTTAATGAACAATCTTTTCATTTGCATAAAGAAAATATCGCAAGATGGGCGCCTTGGTACATAGATGGGTTTGAATACAGAGACGTTGGTTTGACATCTCCAACTGCCGGACTAATCAGTGTTCACGTGGGGCGAATTAATAGTCAAGAAGAGAAACAGCTATATAATCAAAATGACAACCTTCTATTTATGTTTGTTTTGCAGGGCGACTGTATTTTGAATTGTAATGGTCAAGAAAATCTCAATACAGCATCAGCTGTAATTATCCCGGCGAATACGAATTATAACCTGAAAAACTGTTCTGAAAAATTTGAGGTGTTAAGCGTTCTGTTTTATCCGGAATTATTTTCTGCTAAATAGCTAATCAAACAGACTATCTAATTAATTTGTAATGTTTATTTTCCCCAAACTACTCCATTAACAGAATTACCTCCATATTTCAAAGGTCATATTATACGTACCGTTAGCAATCGTATTACCCGCTGTATCTTTTAAAATTCCTTGAAATGATATTGTCGGTGGAGATAAGTGTGGTGATGGTTGAGCAGTCGAGATATTAATAAAAACAAAAATTGTAAATATTAGCTTTTTCATTTTACACCTCTGGTTTTACTTTAATCTACCCATCCTCTTCTTTACAACCACGCTTTTTGCAAACACGCCCTTTTCTATACTGTGTTGGTGGATCTTTATTTGTGGTCACTCGAGAATACACTCGTTTTATTTTATTCATTTTTTTACGATAAAACTAATCGCTTGCATTAAGCGCTCATTGCCTTCATTGGCCGGAACATTTCGACAACAATAAATTCTGCAACTTTATACATCCCTTTTCCTATCCAATATATCGTTTTCCCAGCACCTTTTGCAGTCCATACAACTCTTTCTCCGTTTATACTCCACCCTTAACAAACGAAAATAAGAACACTAAAAGGATGGCTTGAAAAATCCATCCGATAATGCATACACCAATCGCCCGAGGAGTGCTTTTGTAGTCAAGCGCCTGCCGCACAGCAATGACCATAGCGATCAGCATCCAAATTCCAGCCACCATGAAAACCAATTGAGTGAACATCGGAATGACACCTAAAACTCTTATTAGACCTGGCGCAGAGGAAAATCCGATCGTTCTTAACAGTTCCCCGTGATCGGCCTTTGTTTGTGCTTCGGGAAGAAACTTAGTACCGATAAAATAAGTGAGATACGCCCAAATATACCATCCCACTAACGCCGCGACAGTTCCCAAAACCAAATTTCCACCCCCCATAGACATGCTACCGATACCGGCCGCAAGGGAAGACAAAACCACAACTCCCATTGCTTGTTTCATGGCCGTCTTATCAGCCTCAACCTCTTCATAAAGGTTGACATCTAATTTCGCTGCGCGAATCATGCGTTCAATGAACTTCGACATGGGCGCTTCCTTTCTAAATTGTCTAATTTTAACCATCGTTTCTTATCCTATTTATTTTTTGATTTTTATCTTGTTTTGATTTCTTCTGTTGGCCCCTCTTGTCCTTATCCTTCTTTCCTTTGCCTCCCATTGATAACCTCCTTTTTAGTGGTGTAGCATTTTAATTTAAATTATTTTATGACTTGAAAGCTTGAAAATCCGCTCCTGTTGGATTTTGGAAAATCCGTAAATCAAACTCTGGAATGACAGCCAACACATGATCAAAAATGTCGGCTTGAATGGCTTCATAATGCGCCCAGATTTGATCATTACTAAAAACGTATATTTCGATTGGCAAACCATGTTCTGTCGGTGCCAAATGCCGAACGAGAAATGTCATGTCGCTATGGATTTTGGGATGGTTGCGTAAATAACTGATAATATAAGCGCGAAACGTTCCAATATTGGTTAACCGCCGGCCATTAATCAACTCATTAGTATCTATGTTTTTGGTTTTATTAAAGTCTTTTATTTCTTTTGTTTTTTCTTTGAGATAATCCTTTAAAAATTCAAACTTTTCAAACTTCTTTAAAAGCTCTTCGTCAACAAATATGATAGAATTCATATCAATATTAAAAGACCGCTTGATTCTGCGTCCGCCGGATTCCTGCATTCCCCTCCAATTTTTGAATGAATCTGAAATGAGGGCATAGGCTGGAATAGTCGTGATAGTTTTATCCCAATTTTTTACCATAACTGTTGTTAGGGTCATGTCGATGACATCTCCATCGGCCCCATACTTGGGCATTTCAATCCAATCCCCACGCGCCACCATATTGTTCGAGGTCAATTGAATACCTGCCACGAGCCCTAAAATCATATCCTTAAAAATCAACAAGATGACAGCAGTTAACCCACCAAAAATACTTAAGAATCCCCAGGGAGATTTATTCATTAAGGTGGATATAACAAACAATACCGTTAAGAAGTACACGAGTATTTTGAAGGCCTGAAGATAACCTTTGATCGGTTTTTTGCGAGAAACATCAAAGCGCTGATAAATAATTAATACGGCATTTAATACAGCATCAAAGACCCAACATCCCACGATAATCATATAGGCATTCGCTATGCGCTTAATGACATCCATAACCTCATGTGTTGCTTCTAACCATATTGGAGCTAAAAAATAAATCACAAATGCGGGAGCAAAGTGTGAGAGGTTTTTAAAAACTTCCTTATCAACAAAAACATCATCCCAATCATTTTTCGTTTTACGAATCAGGGCCCTGACCAAACGTAACACAGTTTGCTTCGCAACAAGGTTAACAAGCCAACATAAAATCACTAAAGCGATGATCTTGATTGAAATAACGGTCGTTCCTATATATTGTTCAGGAATGCCCACCTGACTCAGAAAATTCTGTAACATATTAATATCCCCTTTTAAACCCTAACTCCGATAGCCAATTGATAATATTAAGTTCCATTTCGGCATTGCTATACTGGTTGATATAAACGTTCGTTAAGAAATCAGCATCTGTAAAAACAATAATGCGTGTATCCGATTGATCATCTTCATCTTGTTTACATTAGCACCACATTAGCACGGGGCATTTTACCACAAAAAGAAAAACCCAGCAAGAGACACCGGCCGCGGCAGTTGCCACCAGTCCCAGGCAGATTGTAAAGAATGACGGAAATCTATGTTTCATCTTCTCTCCTCCTTCAAATTTTACTTCAATAGGATCAATTTCTGAGTAACAGTTCTATCCCCAAATTTAAACTGAGCCAGGTAGACTCCCGAGGGAAGATCTCTGGCGTCCCAGATAACTTCATACTCACCGCTCTCTAATGCACTTTCCACCAGTGTTTCCACCAACCGTCCAGTAACGTCATAGATATTCATGATTACATGGCTGTCTTCGGCTATATCATACCGGATAGTGGTGGTTGGGTTGAAGGGGTTGGGATAGTTTTGATACAGCGAAAATTTATTGGGTTTCAAATCACCATCATCGACAGCGGAATCTGTCTGCACAAATTTATATATCTTCCCATCAAATGAACAGATGTACAGTTCATTATGCTGGTCCACACCAAAGGACGTGACGGAATATGGTCCCAAGTCACCAAGGGTACTCACTTCAGGAGCATTGTCCCCATCAA